>Ga0190360_1000216_pt1 | contig 32597 bp, 27 predicted proteins | sample 48721834_MG_FD_161271 | JGI IMG/M metagenome (GOLD analysis project Ga0190360, IMG submission 161271) | Hydrothermal vent microbial mat bacterial communities from Southern Trench, Guaymas Basin, Mexico - 4872-18-3-4_MG | ecosystem: Environmental > Aquatic > Marine > Hydrothermal vents >...
TTGTTTGCGTTGGGTTTGGGGCAGCCATGTCAGACATCAGCTTTGTTTGTGGTATTTTCAGGTGGATTTAGTTCGTCATTTACAGGATAAGAGTTTTGTTAATCGTAGTGTTTTTGAAAGTGATTATTGGAAAGTTTTTGATGCAATAGATGAGAATGATGCCATGTGCCGACTAAGAGAGTTTTATCAACGTTGGGAGTTAAAGGAGGTTAGAGCGATTTCACTAATGAAGCAGAGAGAGGCAAGACTTTTACATTTTTATTCATATCCAGCCGTCTGCCGGCGAGTTCTTCGTACTACAAATATAGCAGAGAGTTTTTTCAGTAATCTTCAGAGATTTTTGAAAAGGTTTCCGGGCTGGATTGATGAGGAACATATCAGTTATATTTTAGGAGTTCATATTATTGGAACAGAAGTTTTTCGGGTAAACTTTAACAATATCCATGCTCAGAAGATACCCAGCTCTATCATTGGAATAAATTTCAACAGAATATATTGACAGTGTCCAATCAAGGGATTTGCCAAAAGGTCTTGACCATGATAGATATTTTATTTATATTTAGAGTCTTTTGAATCATAGAGTGGAGATTGGTAATGAGAGCGGTTAAGATGAAAAAGGAAAATCTTTATGATTTTCTTGATTCGATAAGAACTTTTGGAAAGTTGTGGGGGCCTGTAAAGAGTGGCAAACATCATGCTCTTAGTGAGATAGATGATTTTTCGAAGATAGATTTAAAGGCCCTTAGAACAAAGATTCCCTTTAAAAAACTTCTTGTTCCACCTCGATTCGAAATGTTCGCCTTCAGAGAGGGGAAGATAGAGGATGATATAGAGGATTTTCCCAGACAGGTTATTTTTGGAATTCATCCATGCGATATCCATGCATTGCTGATAATGGATCAATTTTTTGAGATTCACTATCCAGATCCATATTATATAAACAGAAGGAAAAAGACTGCCATTATTGGACTTTCATGTATACCGGATGATAAGTGTTTCTGCAAGACTACAAATACAAATTATGCCGAACGAGGCTTTGATCTTGCACTTACAGATCTTGAAGATTTCTTTATAGTCTGGGTAGGGTCGAGTCTTGGCGACGATATGGTGAGAGAATGTCCTGAACTCATGGACGAAAATATCACAAGAAGTGATCTGGAGAGATATATAAAATGGCGTGATTACAGAGAGAGCCAATTTAAGTTAGATATGGATTTTACAGGAATGCCAAGTACAATGGAGCTCTGCTGGAATGATCCCTTATGGGAAGAGCTTGGAGAGAAGTGTCTGTCATGTGGCAGTTGTACTGTTATATGTCCGACCTGTCCATGTTTTAATGTACTTGACGAGATAGACCTGAAACTTCAAGAAGGAAGACGAGTTCGCAAGTGGGACTCGTGCATGTTTCAGGAATATTCCATGGTAGCAGGGGGGCACAATTTCCGTGAGTCGAGGGCCGAGCGCCTAAAGTTGAGATTTACTCACAAGCTGCAGGCATTTGTCGGGAAATTTGGTGAACCAGCATGTGTCGGATGCGGTCGCTGCATTGATAACTGCCCTGTTGATATCGATATTCGAACAGTAGGAATGAGGCTGAAAGGTGAGGAGGTAAAGAGATGAGAGTCTATCCTGATGTTATGAATCCATACAAGGCAGAACCCATGAGGCTGATAAGGCGCTATCCACTAAATGAGGATGTTCATTTTTTTCAGGTTCGGGCAGTTGATATGGAAAAGGCGCTACATCTCGACTATCTGCCAGGTCAATTTATGATGATTTCAATGATTGGATATGGAGAGGCGCCATTTTCTATTTCTTCAACTCCCTCCCGTCCAGGACTCCTCGAGTTTGGTATAAGAAGAGTTGGAACAATTACAAATGCAATATTTAAACTGAAAGAGAATGACATAATAGGAGTCAGGGGGCCTTATGGTAATGGTTTTCCGGTTAATAGGATGGTTGGAAGCGATCTTGTAATAATCATGGGAGGACTTGGTGCAGTACCCCTGAGATCTCTTCTCCTCTATGCCCTGGATAACAGGGATCAATTTGGGAAGCTGTATCTGCTTCATGGTGCGAGAACACCATCCGATATGCTTTTTAAACAGGAGTTTTTCCATATGATGACTCGCGAGGATCTTAAATGCTTTCTCACTGTAGATCAGGACGACACTGGTGAGTGGCCTTATGATACAGGTTTAATAACACGTCTCATTCCAAGACTGACAGACATAGATCCACAGAAAACATTTGTGACAGTGTGTGGGCCTCCTGTGATGTATAAATATGTAGTGGATGAACTCTTGAAACTAAACATTCCAAAACACCAGATCTTAATGACCCTTGAGAGAAGAATGAAATGTGGTATTGGTAAATGCGGTCACTGCATCATCGGAGGATATATTTACACCTGTATTGAGGGTCCAGTTTTTACCTACTGGGACGTGGTCCATATGCAGGGTCTCATTTAATCTAAGGAGAAAAAATTGTACCATAGTAAAAAAAGAGTCGGAATATACGGTTTCACTGGATGCAACGGTGATCAGCTTGTAATAATTCATAGTGAAGATCTGCTGCTGGATTTTTTTGATTCTGCAGATATAAAATTTTTTTCCCTTGCAAAGAGTGACAATGATGATTCTGAACTCGACATTGCACTTATTGAAGGCTCAATATCGAGTCAGGAGCAGGCGGAACGTGTGAAGGAAATTAGAAGCAGAACAGGGTTTGTTGTTGCAATAGGAACGTGTGCTTGTTATGGGGGCATTCAGGCCATGGAACTTGGAACAAGAGGGTGGGACCAGAGGTTCAGGAAGGTATATGGCGATAACTATTTATCCAACCGAACACCAATTGAGTCAAAACCGATCGATGTGTTTGTCGATGTGGATTTCTACATACCTGGATGTCCTATAGATAGAGATCAGTTTTTTTACTGTTTTTCGCACTTTCTTCAGGGTGATAATCCCGTGTTTCCTGATTATCCTGTATGTTATGAATGCAAATTGAGAGAAAATGATTGTCTGCTTCTTGAGGGCCAACTTTGTCTGGGACCAATCACGGCAGCAGGATGCGGTGCAAGATGTCCTTCACATAACCTTGTGTGTCTTGGATGCTGGGGGCATGTTAAAGAGGCCAATGTGAGTGCAGAGTTCAATCTTCTAAAAGAGAAGAAGTTCTCAACAGATGAGATAAAACGCCGCTTTAGGATATATAACGGCAGCGGAATGATGAAACCGTTGAAGAAAATTTTAGGAGTTCTCTGATGAATGAGATAATTGTCGAACCACTATCCAGAGTTGAGGGGGAGGGTGGAATCACAATAAAGATAGACAGAAAAAAGGTGAAGGAGATTAAGTTTGAGATATTTGAGGGCACCAGACTTATTGAGACACTTGTAGAGGGAAAGAGTGCTCAGGAGGATGTAAGCATAACCTGCAGGATATGTGCAATATGCACAGTATCTCACAGAATGGCAGCGCTGCGTGGTCTGGAAAAGGCTCTTGGAATCGAGGTTCCGCCAAAGGTTGATCTGCTGAGGAGACTACTGCACATGGGCGAACTGATTGAGAGCAACTCTCTTCATGTCTTTATTCTCGCTCTGCCCGACTTTTTGGGGTATCCTTCTGCAATTGCCATGGCAGAAAAATTTGGGGATGAGGTTTTAAAGGCATTATCATTGAAAAAGTTTGCAAATCAAATAATGAGCATTATAAGTGGCAGGATGATTCATGGTGAAAATCCCACTATCGGAGGATTTGGAAGATATCCAGATAGCCAGCAGCTTATTGACATAAAGAAAAAGGCACATCAGTTTATTGAATTTGCAGAATACGGCACTTCACTTGTTGGGAGGCTTGAGATTCCTTCATTTTTTGAAGAAGAAACACTGCTTATGTGCTGCGAGCCCGATGGGGATGAATATGGGCTTATGGGAGATCGTATAAAGATTTCAAATGGAGAGGTCGTTGATTGTGAAGATTATAAAAAATTGACCAATGAACGCTTTTGTGATCATTCGGCAGCCAAACACTGTCTTTATAATGGTAAACCATATACTGTCGGTGCAATTGCACGGATGAACAACATTGGTGAGAGGCTTAAGGGAGAAGCAGCAAGGCTTTTTACAGAGTACTGGAGTGATCGCTGGAGGAAGAATCCCCTATTTAACAATCTTGCCCAGACAATTGAAATTGTATGGGCACTCGAACAGATTCCAGTATTAATAGATAAGATTTTGAAGATCAAAAAGAATCCAGATATTGTTCCTCCTGCAAGGGAAGAGGGAGAAGGTGTTGGTGCTGTTGAAGCTCCCAGAGGTACACTGTACCATCACTATAAGATAAAAAATGGGCTCATAGAAAAGGCCAATTTTGTCATTCCCACAGGCCAGAATCTTGAGGATATTGAGAAGTATATGCGCAGGGCTGTTACAGAGATGATCTCAAATGAACACGATGATGAACAGATACGCAAACAGTGTGAGATTATTGTAAGAGCATATGATCCATGTATAAGCTGTGCAACTCATTTGGTGAGGATTGAACATATATAAGGAAATATTTGGCAAGATAAGGAAGAGTGACAGATCTGATTCTGTAGTCATCATTGGTCTGGGCAACACAGACAGGGCTGACGACGGAGTGGGAATAGTCGTTTCTGCTGCCCTGAAAAAAGAGTTTCCGCAACAGGTTTTTGTGGAAACAGAGGGGAGTGTGGAGGCAATCGTGCTGGATCATCTGGATGAGAAGAGATTTGTGACGTTTTTGTTTGTTGATGCAGTGGATTTTGGTGCACCACCTGGATCGGTCAGGTTGTTTGGAAAGGATGATATTGATACAATAGTACTGCCAGTATCGACTCATAAGGTTCCAATATCACTGTTAATTGATATTATAAATAAACATAATAGAGAGGCCTTTCTGCTTGGTATTCAACCCGAGAGCATGAAACTATTCGGAGAGATCACTCCTCGGGTGAGGAAAATAATAAGGGAATTGGAGAGCAGTCTGAAGGAGTTTTTAAGCTCGGGATGATTCTTATTTTCCCCTACTATCAGCAGTGAAAACTGTTTTTTCTAAAACCAACTAAGTTCTTGACTTTTACGGTATTTAATCGTACTTTTTTTATTAATAAATGATTGGAAGAAGCGGTAAAATAATATCAAAAAACAAAGATTTGCCCCGACACATCGCAATCATAATGGATGGAAATGGAAGATGGGCTAAAAAGAGAGGCCTTCCCAGAATCGAGGGGCACAGAAATGGTATAAAGTCTGTTCGTGAAATAGTAGAGGCGTGCGGAGAGCTGGGTATAAAGATATTGACTCTGTATACCTTTTCGACCGAGAACTGGAGGCGGCCGCGAAGAGAGGTAAGCGGTTTGATGAGACTTCTTGTCAGAACAACAAACAATGAGATTAATGATCTTGTAGAAAAGAATGTAAAATTAATAGTATCTGGAGATTTGAGCAGTTTCCCTAAATATGCCAGAAATACTGTTCTAAAAGCAGTTGATAAAACTAAGGATAACACAGGGTTAATACTAAATCTTGCTCTCGGTTATGGTGGAAGAGAGGAACTGATTAGGGCTGTTAGAAAAATTGCAAATGAAGTAAGAGAGGGAAAACTGGATCCTGAGAGAATAGATCAACACAAGATTCAGGAAAATCTATATACTGCCGGACTTCCTGATCCTGATCTCCTCATAAGGACGAGCGGAGAGTTCAGGGTCTCAAATTTTCTTCTCTGGCAAATAGCGTATACTGAATTTTACATAACAACTGTTCTGTGGCCCGATTTCAGGAAAAAGCACCTCTACAGGGCAATAGAGGACTATCTCGGCAGAGAGAGGAGATTCGGGAAGACCAGCGAACAGCTTTAGCCGATTTTGTGGAACTATTGGTACGTGAGCAGCGTCTATTACTTAGTATAGATTGTGAGCATTATCATTAATACCTGAGAAGAGGGGTAGTTATCCCCTCATTTTTAATCTTATGCAGGGTGTATTATGCGGAATAGAAAATGGGTTCTGGTCATTTGTATTGTAGGGTCGATAATAAGCATTGGTTCCTACTATGGATGGCGTCTGGCAAGGGCCAATGAGAAGATTAGAGAGGCTCTTCTTAACCAGATACGTCCATATCTTGCAAAGGAGTCAGACATCGGTAATATTGATTTCGATCTCAACACACTGCATTTGAGAGAAGTAAAACTCGCCTCAAAGGAAAAATCCTTTTATCTTAAAATTAAAGACATACATCTGCGATACAGCCTATGGGAATTGATAAGATTTGGCTTTGTGCCAAACAGGATTACAAGGGAGATAATTCTTGACAGGCCCGAACTGGTTATTAGAAATCTAAAGGAGCCCAGGACAAATGGAGAAGGCAATGAATGGGTCGATTTGCGAGGTATACTTGAAAATCTCGATGTTTTGAACAAGGTTGCCGTAATAGATGGTTCGATTCAGATAGAAGATGATTCAGGCACAAGACTGGAGCTGGCTTCGGGCCTCAACGGACTCCTCGATTCTGAGCCTGCCGATTCTGCGGTTATAAGACTCGTAGGCAGGCTTTTTCATTCCAGAGGTTTTAATTTGAAAATGAGGGGAGCCGTAAGCCTGTTGAATATAGAGCCGGTATGGATTCAAGTTATTCTGGAAGATTCAGATATACCAGATAGATTGCCGCTAATTTTGCCGGACAGCATTCGACTTTCATCAGGGAAAATGGTTGGTGAGATGAATTTTTTCAGAGACAGAAGGTCGACCGGAGTAATACATTTTAGGAATGCAACACTGATAAATGAAAAAAATGGGCTCTATTTCAAGGGTGTTAACATAGAGGCAAGACTCGATGGAAAGAATATCACTGTGGATGGAGGAGTAAATGATTTCTGCGGCTCTGATCTAAAAATAAGCGGAAAGATAACAAATGTATTTAATCCTTTCTTTGATATTTTGGTAAGTTCTGATGACTTTAATACAGCATCGTTTCTCAGGGAGTATGCAAATATAGATTTAAAATATATAAAATCTTATAACGGAGAGTTAAAGGTTAAACTTCAGGGCAGTGTAGGGAGTCCTCTTGTTAAAGGGAGTATCTATTTACCAATTGTCACTGCAGGCAATATCCGGATGGGTGAATTCAGAGGCAGTGTTTATGGAAAGAATAATCAGATATCATTTAATGGGAGTGGTGACCTCTACTCAAACCTGAGGATGGAGGTGAAGGGTTCGGTTGCCTATGGAGCAAGTTCAATAGCGGTAGATATCAATGGTGATGTGAAGCCACTGCTTCCGGAATGGGTAGGCAAGAGAATCGAGAGATGCAGTGCAGAGATGAATATAAATTTCTCTGGCATGAGGGGGAAGATGGGTGGCAGGGCGGAATGTATGATTTCTGCAGTCGATTTGGAACTCGATACTCTGCTGATTAAACAAGAGATGGAATACAAGAATGATGTACTCAAGTTAAATATATCTTCAAATAGTGATTTTAACCTTAATGCAAGGATAAATGGTCCATTTGAGAAAAATCCTGAATGGAACGCCTCGGTTGCGGGTTTAAACCTTTTTATGGCTCCATTCATAAACAGAAATGTGAAGTGGATAGCAGATGATCTGACTGTTGATGCCAATCTTACTGGTAAGAGCAATCTTATAAAAATAGATGCTCGGATAAAACATATAGATACCAGGGATGATATTGTTAAGATTGTGGCAGCTGCAAAGAGGGTACAGAAAGATTTAAGAAAAATTTCAATCAATGGATCCTATTATTGTACAGACGGTAGAGTAATTCCATTGCTTGCAACAGGATGGGTCTCAAGCAGTGGATTAAAGATAGATATTGGAACTGCTGGCGAGTTTGCATCTATGAAAGGTTCTCTTCCCTTTAATCGTGATGGTTCACTTAGTGCCAATGTTGAATTTGAGGAAATTTCACTCGGATCACTAAGCAGAATGTTCCCTGTGTTGAGAAGTTTCAATGGATCGATCAAGGGAGGCATAAGGGCTTCTGGTACAATCGAGAATCCAGAGGTTAATTTAAAACTTACGTTAAGAGACGGGGTTTTTAATGATATTGGAGGTTTTACTGGTGGTGTTGATTATTTGTGGAAGGACCACAAATTTCGCATGTGCAGCCTCTCTATCATAAAGGACAGTACTCTTCTGTTGAGCGGTGGAGCACAGCAGTTAAGGGGGGATTCTCTTGTGGGTGGATTCTGGGCAAAAGATTTAGACCTTCAGGAAATATACAGAATGTTTGGCCGAAAAGAGAGCCGCATTCAGGGAAGGGGAAACATAGAGATACGCATATCGGGCAGGTCAGACAGACCCATTGCAAAGGGGACCCTTGAGGTACGCGATGGCAGGGTGAATTTTGTAGATTTCAAGGAATTAGAGGTTGTTGTTGTAGATACAATATTGGATTCAAGACTGTTTTATGACGGCAGGATTTCTATTGAAAAGGGGAAAATAGAGCGTGAAGACGGCACAAAGATAATGTTCTGGGGAAAGGGAGTACATGGAAAGGAAAGCCATGCCGATATTTCGATCTATACTGAAGGCGATTTCCTTCAGTTTTTACCGCATTTGAGCCCTGTGATTAAAAAGGCAAGTTGTAATGGCGAGGCTTTTTTAAGTATCTCTGGGAAGTATGGCTCGTGGGCACTGGCAGAAGGCAGAATAGATATTAAGGACGGAAAGATTGAGCTCAATAGTTTTATAGATAAAATAAAAAAGGTAAGATGTTTTGTAAAGATCGATAAGGGGGAAAAGTTTGTTAATATTGAATATATGAAGGGAAAGATAGACGGAGAGGAGATCTTTATAACAAATAGCAGCAGCGATGAGTTCGGTGGGGAATATCCTGATTTTGAATTGAACAATCTCGGTGTTAATCTCGGTGTGCTTCAGTTAAGGAGTAGTGGTAAGGGGCTTCACTGCAACATACCAGGACTGATGTACAAAGGGGATAAGGGATGGATAGACTTTGATGGATTAAAACAGGGTGAGCCATTTTTAATAGCTGGTCCAGCCTCATCTCCAAGTGTGATAGGAATAATAAGACTTACGGAAACCAGATTTACATATCCGCCTCTTAAGTTGGATAATTCTGGTGTGAGCAGTGACTTTATAAACTTTTTACAAAATATCAACTGGGATGTTCGAATAATACCATTTAAAGATGTAAATTTTGTGCAGAGCATAGAGACACCGATGGGAAACCTCTACTCTGATATTCAACTTAGAGATAAATATGGCGATTTTAGAATTAGAGGAAGGATAAATGACCAGCTAATAGTCTGGGGCAGCCTGCTGAGTACAGAGGGGAGCATTGAGGTCTTAGACCATCATTTTAGGATAGAGCAGATCCGTTTCGATTATCCTATGGGTGCAGATGATCCTATAGTGAGCGGTAAGGCATTCACAACAGTCTTTGACTCTCTCGGTGTGCCATCAACGGTGTGGTTAAATCTCACATCGATCGACAGTCTCACAGGCATTGAGATTGGCGGGGGCCAGTGGAAAAACATTCATTTTCGTTTTTCAACTGATAATCCCAATCTTGCAAGATCAGAAGCAGATCTTATGTCTGCAATGGGTTATTCATCAGAGAGTCTTGCTTCAAAGGCTTACGATGTGATCGGCCTTCAACTCGAGAACAAATTAATACGCCCCATTTTCAGACCATTTGAAAACAGTTTACGACGTTATCTTGGTCTAGACATATTTAGAGTCTCCTCGATGATAAGCAGAAATATCATGGAAATGCGTATTGCTGGTGGTTACGACTATTTCGACCCAAGGCTTCTGTTGAGAAGAACAAAGTTTACACTTGGGAAATACTTGATGCCAGGACTTTTCATCATCTATTCGGGTCAAATTCAGAGTGGGATCGGTTTTCGTTATCCAATTCATGGTGTTGGTTTCAAACATGCCCTCACAATAGAGTATGCACTCAGGCCGGATCTTTTTATCGAAATGGAGTATATGTATAACAGTCTTCTTCTATCAAACATGAGAGAGGATAAGCGAATATGGATACGCCATGTGTTTCCGTTTTAGCAAACCCCATGGTATTTTTTTCTTTACAAAATTCAAAATATTTATTAATTTACAAATGAATGTATCGGAGTAGTATTTTATGAAAATAGTTTATAAGAAATTTATTTTGGTGATTTGGTTGACTGCAATTTTCAGCTTCTCCTCTGCGCAGAACATCGAATATGGTAAGATTTTGGATATTAATGTTGAGGGCAACAAGACATCCGATGAATATCTCATTAAAAAGAGTTCTGGGTTAAATGTTGGCGATGTTGCCTCAATGGAGAGTATTCAGAAGGCAGTTAAGTCGCTGTGGGAGCTGGGGCTGTTTTCCGACATCCGCATAATTCTTGATCGAAAGACATATCAGGGAGTATATCTGACTATTAAGCTTAAAGAGTATCCGAGGCTCGATAAATTGGTAATAGAGGGGAATAAGAAGCTGAGCGAGGATAAGGTAAAAGAAGAGCTCGGATTCTTCAGAGGCCAGGTGTTAAAGACAAGTCAGGTCTCAGCGGCAGTTGAGAGATTAAAGAAAAAATATGCAGAAAAGGGGTTTACCCTTGCTCAGATCAGTACAGATATGGTTGAATCGGAGGGTGAGGGTAGAGTGATCCTGCATGTGAAGATAAAGGAGGGGAAAAAGGTACAGATACGGAGAATAAGGTTTTTTGGAAATGAGGTGTTTTCGGACGGCAAACTGAAGAAGAGAATGAAGAAGACCAAGGAAAATAGATGGTTCGGAGGAGGAGATTTCGACAAGGAAAAATACAGGGAGGATAAGAAAAAGATAATCCAATTCTATCAAAAATATGGATACAGGGATGCCGAGATTTTAAAAGATTCCATCTATTATGATGATCAAAAGAAGGATATGTTCATTGATATATGGGTGCGTGAAGGGCCATGCTACTACATAGGAGATGTCACATGGGAAGGCAACGAGGTCTTTCCTGACGAGGCGATAGCTTCTTTTCTTAAGCTTGAAAAGGGCGATGTTTTCAATCAGGAGAAATTTCAAAAGGTCATAAGGGAGGATTTGAGCGGGGCGTACTGGAACATCGGATACATTCAGGCAGATATACGTCACTATGAAAAGCTTCACGGTAGAGATACAATAGATGTTCACTTTGTCATAAATGAGAACGATCCTGTTACTATCAGGCACATTCAGATTGTAGGGAATCACAGGACAAAAGACAGGGTAATACTCAGAGAAATAAGATTGAGGCCGGGCGATACATTCAGCAAGGAGTTGTTAGAAAGAAGCTTTAGAGATTTGATGATATTAAACTATTTTTCTACTGTTAATCCTATACCCATTATTGTTGATGAGAAAAACATGGACTTGCGGTTTGAGGTTGAAGAGAAATCTACAGATACTGCTAATCTCCAGATAGGATGGAGTGAACTCGATCGTCTCATTGGAAGCATAGGGCTCGGTATGAATAACCTTTTTGGCAATGGACAGCAGTTAAATCTTAACTGGAATTTCGGTCGTTTTTATCGTTCATTGAATCTCAGCTTCACAGAACCATGGTTTTTAAATACACCGACTCTTATCGGAGGAAGCATCTATCATACAAAAAGAGACCCTTTTTACATAGGATACAGGCAACAGACTTCAGGCATAACGTTCAGGGTTGGCCGAAGATTGAAGTGGCCAGACAACTATTTCAGGGCTGACTGGATATATGGTTTTGACAACACATCACTTAGTGATTTCAATGAGTATTATAAAAAGTTGAATCCAAACAACATAGTCAATGAGCACTGGCCTCTCATGACGAGCGGAATAACCCAGATCATCACAAGAAACAGTCTCGATCATCCTGAGTTTCCAACGAGAGGCTCTAGGGTTAGCCTGACAACAGAGGTGGCAGGAGGATTTTTAGGAGGAAATGTAGACTTTCACAAACACATTTTTAAGGCAGAGTTTTTCATGCCGACCCTGATTCCTAGAGTAGTATTGATGGCACGTGCCCAGTTTGGATTCATGAATGTTTTAAAGAAGTCGGGCAGGATTCCATTTTTAGAATATTTCTTCATGGGAGGTAGCGGCCTTTCAAGATCTATACCGCTCAGGGGATATCCCGATCCTTTGGTAGGCGGCCGCTTCAGCAGCGATGGTGGAAAGACGATGCTTCAGGCAACACTGGAGCTGCGTTTTCCAATACTTGCCAAGCCGACAGCATTCGGTATAATCTTTGCCGAGGCAGGCAATACCTGGGAAGACATACATTCCACAGATCCATTCGACCTGAGGCGAAGCATAGGGGCAGGAATCAGGGTCTACATGCCGATGGTCGGATTAATCGGGTTTGATTATGCATATGGGTTCGATAGAATAGTAGATGGCAAGAAGAAGGGGGAGTGGCAGCCGCATTTTATTTTTGGAAGAGGATTTTAAAATTAATAAACAGAGGAGGTCATTGTGGTGAGAAAGAGAACAATAGTCGTTATTAGTGTTCTGATTACATTTTGTGTGATTGGAAATGGTGTTGTGGCAGCACAGATGAAGATTGGTTATATCAATTCTCCCAAAATAATGTCTCTATATCCACCTGCAGTAGAGGCTCAGAACAGACTACAGCAGATGGCAGATTCTCTTGATAAGGAGTTGAGGAGGATGCAGCAGGATCTTATCCAGCAACAGCAGGACTTAAATAAAAAGAGCGCCCTTCTTACTGAGAAGGCAAAGCAGGAGAAACAGAAGGAGCTTGAGGATAGATACCAGCGTCTGCTTCAGTACAGGCAGGAGAAGCAGCAGGAACTTTCGAAATATGAATCGGATCTTCTTAAGCCGATAACAGAAACGATCAACAATGTAATTCAGGAGTATGGAAAGAGGGAGAATTTCGATTACATTTTTGACACACTCCAGGGAACTATTCTCTATGCCAAAGACAGTTACGATTTAACCGATATAATCTTACAGGAGCTGAAAAAAGTAAAATCGACTGCCAAAAAGTAATTTAAGGATTCAATAATTTAAATTAATCGGGAGGCATGAGGTGGCTCGAAGAATTGTACTGGGTTACATAATTTACCTTTTGATTTGTATGAGTGGTGGTAGTTTAGTGGCACAGGTGAAGCTTGGATATGTGGATTCTCAGAGAGTATTAAATAGCTATCCCCAGGTTTCTGATGTGAAAAAACAGCTTGAGAGTGAGAATGAGAAATGGGGCCAGGAGCTGCAGAGAATGCAGAAAGAGCTTCAGGATTTGATCGATCAGTTAAACAAACAGGGTCTGGTTTTAAGTGATATGAAGAGGAAGGAAAAGGAGCAACAGATTCGTGAAAAAGACTCAGAGATCCAGCAATATCGGATTCAAAAATGGGGGCAGAATGGTGAATACTTCAAGCTTCAGAATAAGTTATTGAAGCCAATTTATGATTCGATAAATGGAATAATCCAGCGGATAGGGATGGATCAGGGCTATGATTTTATTTTCGATGCTTCTGGCGGATATGTTCTTTTTGCAAGGGACAAGCACGATCTCACAGATATAGTTATCCAGGAGTTAAAGAAAAAGCAGAGCTCGACAAAGAAGGAGTAGCTGATGCCCCATAAGATATCTGAAATTGCCAGGGTCATAGGAGGAATTGTAATTGGGGATGAGAATTTAGAAATAATGGGCATTGCAGACATTCAGCAGGCCAGAGAGGGTGAGATAACATTTCTGGCAAATAACAGATACAGGAAGTATCTAAAAGAGACAGCGGCATCAGCAGTAATCGTTCCCATAGATATTACAGAAGGAGAAGGAAAGACCCTTATCCAGACCGATGATCCTTATTTTGCATTTATGAAAGCTGTAAGGTTTTTTTATCCAGAGGAGCCCTTGATCGAGTCGGGTGTACATTCTACTGCCCTTATTGGAGAGGGAACCGAGCTGGGTGAGGATGTATCGATAGGGTGTTATGCCGTCATAGGCAGAAATTGCAGGATAGGAAAAGGAAGCAAAATTCTGCCTCATGCAGTAATTAGCGATCGTGTCAAGATCGGTACTTCATGTCTCATCCATTCGAATGTAAACATTCGGGAGAGGGTTGAGATAGGCAGCAGAGTAATCATACACAATGGTGCAGTCATAGGCAGTGATGGATTTGGATTTGCACCAAAGGATGGCATTTATCATAAGATTCCCCAGGTCGGTACAGTGGTAATAGAGGACGATGTTGAGATAGGTGCCAATTGCACAATCGACAGGGCAACATTAGGAGAAACGAGAATAAAGAAGGGGGTAAAATTAGATAATTTGATCCAGGTCGGACACAATTGTACAATAGGTGAGAATACTGTCATTGCTGCACAGGCCGGACTTTCAGGCAGTACACATATCGGTAAGGGGGTGAGGGTTGGAGGCCAGGTTGGTTTTGCAGGGCACATGAAGATTGGTGATGGGGCAATGATAGGTGCGCAGTCTGGTGTAAGCAAATCGGTTCCGCCTGGTGTGATGATGTTTGGCTATCCTGCAAAGCCTCGTATGGAGGAGTTCCGTCTTCAGGCAGCAATAAAGAAATTGCCGGATCTTCTTCAAGAGATAAAAGATTTAAAGAAACAGATCAAAGTATTGGAACAAAGAGTGGTGAAGAAAAATGTTGACTAATCAAAGAACAATTTCAAAACAGATCTCGATGTCAGGAATAGGACTGCACACCGGAAACAAGACAACAGTGACATTTAAACCTGCAGAGCCAAATAAGGGCATACGTTTCAAACGTACAGATATTGCGGATTGTCCTGAAATTCCGGCAGATATTGACCACGTTGTGGATAATTTTAGAGACACTACCATTGGTATTGGTGAGATCCATATACGGCAGGTTGAACATGTTGTTGCGGCAGTATATGGCATGGAGATAGATAACATATTAATAGAGGTCGATTCCAATGAGCCTCCGGTTGGGGATGGGAGTGCACTACCGTTTGTAGATGTGCTTCAGAAAGCAGGCATAGTAGACCAGAATTGCCGCAGAGAATATCTGGAGATCGATGATACTATTACATATACTGATAAATCTAAAGGGATCGACATGGTAGTCTTTCCATCCGATGAACTCAGAATAACATTTATGGTTGATTACCAGAATCCTGCACTTGGAACACAGTACACATCTATGTATTCACTATCTGATGAGTTTGTGAAAGAGTTTGCACCTGCAAGGACCTTCTGTTTTCTTCATGAGGTAGAGGAGCTTCATGATCAGGGTCTTATACAGGGTGGGAATCTTGACAATGCAATAGTCATTGTAGATAGAGAACTATCTGAAAAGGAATTAAGGGATCTGGCACGTAGATTCAATCTCAACGAGGAGGTTGTACTCGGGACAAATGGAATACTGGGCGGAAAGGATCTTCGCTTTGACAATGAACCTGTAAGGCATAAGACTTTGGATCTAATAGGCGATCTTGCCCTCCTTGGTGTTCCATTAAAGGCGCATGTTATGGCTGCACGGTCGGGTCATGCTGCCCATGTGGAACTGGTTAAAAAGATTCGAAAGATCTACAAGAAAAAACAATTACACAGCAGGTATCAGACAAGGCCAGTAAATAAGGGAACATTTCTTGATATAGATGCAATTAAAAAGATACTTCCACACAGGTATCCTTTTCTTCTTGTTGATAAAATAATCGATATTGTTCCTGGTGAGAGGGTCTTTGGTATCAAGAATGTTACGGCAAATGAGCATTTCTTTGTTGGACATTTCCCTGGCAATCCAATAATGCCAGGAGTACTAATTGTGGAAGCAATGGCTCAGACTGGCGCTGTATTGGTTCTCGATGCAATTGAGAGGCCCAATGATAAATTGGCATATTTTATGGGCATTGATAAGGTCAGGTTCAGAAAGCCTGTTTATCCTGGTGATAAACTCGAGATGGAAGTGGAACTAATAAGGTTTAGACACTCCTCATGCAAGATGAGGGGACGGGCATTTGTGTCGGAGGAACTTGTATGTGAGGCCGAATTCATGTGTGCCATAGTTGAAAAGGAAAATAGAGATTAGAAGAGGAGGCATCTTGTCTGTGATTCATCCTACAGCAATTGTCGATAGCAAAGCAAGGCTTGCAAAAGATGTGACTGTTGGGCCATTCTCTATAATCGAAGCTGATGTTGAAATAGAATCTGGAACGAAGATTGGTTCGCATGTTCTTATTGCAGAGGGCGCAAGGATCGGGAAAAACTGTCATATTCATCATGGTGCGGTTTTGTCTACACTGCCCCAGGATATTAAGTTTGGTGGTGAGAAGACTACACTGGAGATCGGAGAGAATACAATTATAAGAGAATACTGCACATTAAACAGAGGGACAACCCATCGGGGAAAAACAACAGTTGGCAAGAATTGTTTTTTAATGGCCTATGTCCATATTGCTCATGACAACATAATCGAAGACAATGTAATAATAGCCAATTCGGTTCAATTAGGGGGGCATGTTTGTGTGGAAGAGTGGGCGATGATTGGTGGGCTCACGGCGGTTCACCAGTTCAGTCTCATAGGGAAGCACTCTATGATTGGTGGCGGACTTCGTGTTGTGCGTGATGTGCCACCTTACATTCTAACTGCAGGCGAACCTCTCAGATTTGGTGGTCTTAATATAGTCGGATTGAAGAGGAGGGGGTTCAGTGCTGAGGCCATAAGAGGATTAAAAAAGTGTTATCGTTATATCTATCGATCGAATCTAAACCTGAGTCAGGCTGTAAAAAAAATAGAGTCGGAAATGGAGATAACTCCTGAGGTTAGAATAGTACTCGACTTTATCAGGAGAAGCGAAAGGGGAATAATAAGGTAGATCATCATGCATGTGTGGCGTTGGATAGATGGCGGATTTAGAGATGGAGCGACGCAGATCGCAATAGATCGTGCAATTTTACAGAATGCCTCGCTGGTTGGATTAGCCACAATGAGAGTGTATGGATGGTATCCGCATTGTATCTCTCTTGGATACAATCAGTCAGAGGAGAGCATAGACATAGAAAGATGCAGAGAGGATGGTGTGGATGTTGTGAGAAGACCGACTGGTGGAAGGGCAGTACTTCATTCAGATGAGGTCACATATTCTGTTGTTATTCCTAAGGAGAACGATTTTTTTTCCGGCAATCTTGGAGAAATTTATAAGAAGATAAGTCTGGGGTTGTGTTGCGGCATACAGAGGCTTGGTGTGCCAGCAGTGCTTCAGAAGCGCAGAATCGATCTGGCCGGCCATTATAAGAGGCCTTATTCGATAAACTGTTTTTCGGCAGCAGCAAGAAATGAGATAGTTGTTGATGGCAAAAAACTCGTGGGGAGCGCACAGCGCCAAGTGGAAAATGGGATACTTCAACACGGATCCATTCTTACAGGAAAAGGCCATGTGAACTTGCCCGAATATTACTCTAACATAACAGTAGATGAGAAGAGACGGCTGATAAAGGAGGTTGAGGAAAAGACAATTTCTATAGGAGGTTATCTTTTAAGGAGTGTTGATTTTTCTGAAGTTGCACAGGCCATAAGGCTTGGTATGGAGGAGGTTCTTTCAATTAAGTTTGATGATTGTGAATTAACAGATCAGGAGAGAGAGCTAATTGACAATTTTAGAGAAGAATATTCTATTTTGCAGAATAGTGAGTTGACTGTTTAATAGAGAAATTGGAGGTTGCTACAATGGTACAGGTGTGGTATTTTCACGGCTGGCCGCGGGGATAGTAGGCTGGCCTTTTTAACAACATGGAGCGATTAAGAAGTGAAGATAGTTTCTATATGGGGTTCTACGGGGTCAATAGGACGTCAGACACTAGATGTAATAAAAAACCATCCCGACAACTTCAGGGTATCGACTCTTACAACAAATTCAAATATTAATCTATTAATAAAGCAGATAGAACATTTCAGGCCGAGGAGAGTTGTTGTAGCCAGTTCAGATTTGAGAGCAAGATGGGAGGCAGAACTGAAAGAGAGAGGAGTCGATGTCTTCTGGGGAAGAGAGGGACTACTCGAGATTGCTGCAATGGGCGATGAGGATGTTGTTGTAAATGGACTCGTGGGTTGTGCAGGTCTTGAGTCTACAATCAGGGCAATAGAGGCAGGTGTTTCAATAGCACTTGCAAACAAAGAAGTGCTGGTGATGGCAGGTGAGATTGTGATGAAAGAGGCAGAGGATAGAGGTGTAGAAATATTCCCGATCGACAGCGAGCACAGCGCAATCTACCAGTGTCTCAGGGGCGAGGAGATAGATAGAATAAAAATTATATATCTTACTGCTTCTGGCGGTCCATTTTTAAACAGAAGCGCTACAGAGATGAAGAGTGTGACAGTTGAGGAGGCCTTGAATCATCCAAACTGGTCGATGGGGAGAAAAATAACAATAGATTCTGCCACACTGATGAATAAAGGTATGGAGATTATCGAGGCGTGCTGGCTCTTTAGAGTTAGACCAGATAAGGTTAGAGTCGTTATTCATCCTCAATCGATTATACATTCTATGGTAGAATTTATCGATGGCTCCATAAAGGCACAGTTAGGATTTCCAGACATGAGAATTCCTATTTCATATGCACTTGCAGCTCCCGAGAGATTGGAAGCAGATTATGTAAGGCCGATCTTTAACAAGCCGGTTCAGATGAGTTTCATGCCTCCAGATACCGAAAAGTTTCCAGCATTGAATCTTGCATATGAAGCGATCAGACTCGGAGGCAGCGCTCCTGCTGTGCTGAGCTGTGCAGACGAGCGTGCGGTAGAGCTTTTCCTTAATAGAAAAATAAGATTTGATCATATACCAGTAATTGTAGCACAGGTGCTTGAAAAACATGATGTGATTCCAAAACCCGGACTGGAAGAGATTCTTAATGTCGACAACTGGGTAAGGGAAATAATACAAAAAGAAGTTTTACCAAATCTAAAGGATTAAAGATGGTCACCATATTGGCAGTGATATTTGTTCTTGGAGTACTCATATTCATTCATGAGGCGGGTCATTTTCTTGCTGCAAAGCTCCTGAAAATTAGGGTAGAAAGATTCTCATTAGGATATCCTCCAAGAATAGTCGGCAGAAAAATCGGTGAAACAGATTATTGTATATCTGCAATTCCTTTTGGAGGCTATGTTAAAATAGCAGGAATGGTGGATGAGAGTTTAGATAAAGAAACACTGAAAAAGAGTCCCTCACCATGGGAGTTTCGCTCAAGGCCATTTATACAGAAGTTTTTAGTACTTTCTGCAGGTCCACTTATGAACTTGGTTTTTGCGTTTTTAGTATTTGTTGCAGTAAACTGGATGGTTGGAGTAGAGGAGAAGAACGGAGTATATATCGGTAATGTTTTAAAGGGCAAGCCTGCAGAAAGAGCAGGGCTTATGAGTGGTGACAGAATAGTAGCAGTTGATGGAAAGAGAATCGATTCATGGGAGGATCTTACAGAGATAATCTCTGTTTCTTCAGGCAGGGAGCTGGTAATAGAGTACTTGAGAGGAGATTCTCTCCACAGAGCAAAGATAGTACCGGAAAAGGAGAAGATCAAGAATCTGGGTGAGAGTGTGGAGGTCGGCAGAATAGGTATTTCTTCACTCGGTCCTGTAAAGAGAAAGAAAGTAGGCGTGTTTGCTTCCATTTACTATGGAGGTGTGGACACATGGAAGCTTACTAAATTAACATTTGTTACGATCTATAGGCTCATTACAGGCCACGAAACAATACGATCGCTTGCAGGACCAATCGGAATTGCAAAGATGGCCGGTGAGAGTGCTAGGCTGGGCATCGGGCCTCTGATTCTGTTCATGGCTTTGCTTAGTTTGAATCTGGCTGTGCTGAATCTTCTTCCATTTCCTGCGCTTGATGGAGGCCATATATTAATTGTCGGGATAGAGGGAGTAATTAGGCGGGAGATTCCTCTGAGAGTAAGAGTTGTAATACAGCAGATAGGCATGATACTTCTACTCGCACTCATGATATTCGTGGTTTACAACGATATTTTAAGAGTCACAGGCCATTAATCGGGATGGAGTTGACAATATAAATTTTTTTAAATAAATTATATAGTAAAGAAATCTGAGTTTAATAAATATAGAAAGGAATAATGTGGAACCTAAAAAGACACCTCTTTATGATGAGCACATCAGGCTGAATGGAAAGATGGCCGATTTTGCAGGATGGATGATGCCGTTGTGGTATGAGAGCGGTCAATCTGAAGAACATCATGCTACTCGTTCAAGATGTGGTTTGTTTGACATATGCCACATGGGGGAGTATTCTATCGAAGGATCCGGCTCACTCGAATTTCTGTCGTGGGTTTTGACAAATAAGATCGGTAAGATCGTGGATGGACAGGCGATGTACAACTTCATGCTCAATGACAATGGGGGGGTTGTTGATGATTGTATTGTTTACAGATTTGACTTGGAGCACTGGATGCTGGTGGTAAATGCTGGAAACATAGACGGAGATTTTAAATGGCTACAGGATCATGCACCATCGAATGTTAAACTCGAAAACATAAGTGAGAAAACAGCCAAGATCGATCTTCAGGGCCCAAATTCTCCAAGATTGCTTTCAAAATTTATAGATAGAGATAAACTGCTCGGAATGAAATTTTTTAGGTTTCTATTGGGTGAGAAGATAGATGGAATGGAGGTTTTAATATCAAGGACAGGATATACAGGTGAGATTGGTTTTGAATTGTATACAGATGTCAAAAATGGTGTTGATCTGTGGAATCTTCTACTCACTGAGGGCAAGGAGTTTGGAATTCTTCCATGCGGACTCGGTGCAAGAGATACATTGAGAACAGAGGCTGGCCTTCCACTATACGGACATGAGTTAAGGGCAGATAGAGTTGCACTGGGACATCCATGGGAGTTTGCAATAGATTTTGATGGAGATTTTTTGGGAAAAGAGAAACTCGTTGAGGAGAGGCAGAATGGCTTAAAATATTTTGTGCTTCCATTTTTAATGAATGGAAGAAGAAAGGCAATGCCTGGATGGGAGGTTTTGATCGATGGTGAGGTCATTGGTGAGGTCTTGAGTGGAGTTATATCACCGAGTCTGGACAACAGACCAATCGGATTTGTTGGTGTGAACAGGCCACTCGAGAGACAGACAAGGTTAATTTTTAAACAGAGGGGAAGAGAGGGTGAGCTTGAGGGAAGCGTTGCAGAGGTTCCATTTGTTCCACTGACCTCAAGAAAAAAGATGTCACAATTTCTTTAGTAGCGAAATTATATGTTGAAGATAGATGTTGTACTGACGCCGTCAAACTATCGAAGTAGCCTAGCTGCAGATAGAAGTGTTGTAATTGTGGATGTGCTAAGAGCATCGACTACTGTTGCAACCGCACTTTATTATGGGGCAAGAGAAATAATACCTTTCAGATATCCTTCTGAGGCAGAAGAGATGGTCGGAAGGATGGAAAGGAATGAAGTTATTTTGGCAGGAGAAAGAAAGAGTGTGAAAATACCCGGTTTTGATCTGGGGAATTCACCTCTGGAATATCTCACCGGAGTGGTCAGCAACAAGGTGATCCTGTTTTGTACTACAAATGGTACTCGAATGATGAAGAGGGTTGGCAGCCAAAGAAATGTATTACTATCAGCCTTTGTGAACATGAGTTCGGTGGTTGAGAGGCTAATTTCTGATGCAAGAGATGTGCTTATACTATGTTCGGGTCATGAGGGGGGTTTTTCACTGGAAGATAGTGTGTGCAGTGGAATGATTATTAGCAGATTGAGAGGAAGCGTTAAAGAATACAGAATCGAACTCGGTGATGAAGCCACTGCAGCCGAAATACTGTATGATCATTTTAAAGATGACTTGATGGACATGGCAATGAGCTCTTCTCACGGCAGGAATTTAATTGATTCAGGGATGGAGGAGGATGTTAGATTCTGCATGATGGTTGATAAATTTAACATTGTTCCTGAGCTCAGAAGTGGAGTCTGGGTATCAGGGAAGAGAGGAATAGAGAAGTGAATGCCCGCGGCAGAAAGGAGTTTGATGAGAGAAGAAGAGAGGTGCTTGGCCTACTCATCATGACTTTTGGGCTGCTTATTTTTCTCGGATTGATTTCATACAATGCTTCTGACTATCCAAACAGCGGTTCTCCAGATATAGTCAGAAATTGGCTTGGTCTGGCAGGAGCGTGGATAAGTTATTATCTTTATGTCTTCTCTATAGGTTATGCATGTCTTGTTGTTCCAGTTATCATTTTCCTGCTGGGATGGTATATATTTTTCCAGAAGGAGTTTCGATCTTTCTATAGATTGAGTTTCTATTTCTTAATGCTCGGCATTCTGCTTTCTACTGCACTTGCAATGCCTGAGGTGGTTGTTGATGAAGGAAGCAGGCACGGCTACAGATTGAGCGGGCTGATGGGTGGATTTATTGCAGAACAGCTGAACCACTATCTCGGAATAGCAGGAAGTATTGTAGTTCTTATTATCGGATTTGTGGTTGTTTTTATCTCTGCCACATCCTGGAGCATAAGGGAGATGGTTGCTGGATTTAAGAGCGAGATGAAGAATATAACAGGAAGGATCGGTAGACCAGGAAGATCGTCTCCAGTTAGTGAGGTGAAGGTTGAGAAGAGTAAAGAGAGAATAAAAATAGATAGCATGGATAAAAAGAGCGCCAAGAATCAGCCGGTAAGAGCTGTTGATGCGGCCATTAAACATGAGAGAAGAGGTGGTAGTGAGAAACAGGCAGTGGTTGTTGAGAGGGTTGTTAGTGGGCAGTATAGATTTCCTCCTGTCGATCTTTTAAATCAACCAGTTTCAAGCGAAAGCAGTATAGACAGGAAAGTGCTCGAAAGGAAGGCACATTTTCTTGAAGAGAAGCTCAGAGAGTTTGATGTGAGAGGAGAGGTTGTTGGTATACAGCCGGGACCCGTAATAACAAGGTTTGAGGTAAGACCTGCGCCTGGAGTAAAGGTCAGCAGATTTGTAGGCTGTCAGGACGATCTTGCTCTTGTCATGAAGGCTCATCGTGTAAGAGTTGTTGCTCCAATTCCAGGAAAGGCTGCAGTAGGAATAGAGATTCCAAACCAGACCCCTTCGATTGTAGCGATTCGTTCGGTAATAGAGTCTGAGGCTTTCAGAGATTCAACTGCTCGTCTGCCGATTGCACTTGGACAGACTATAGACGGGAAACCATTTGTTACAGATTTAACAGAGATGCCCCATCTTCTTGTTGCAGGAGCTACCGGTTCCGGAAAGTCTGTTTGTTTAAATTCAATAATAGTCAGCATTATATTTCGTTTAGAACCTTCGGATGTTAAATTTGTACTCATAGATCCAAAGAAACTGGAGCTTTCCATTTATCGTAATCTGCGAAATCACCACCTCACTGTTAGAGAGGGTCTGGATGAGTATGTTGTAACCAATGTCAATAATGCTGTTGCAGTACTTAGAAGTTTAGAGATGGAAATGGAGAAGAGGTATAGAATTCTTGCACGAGCAGGTTTTCGTAATGTTGAGGATTATAACAGGGCATTGAATAAGAAGAGAATCGTGGGAGGTGAGGATTTAAAGAAGATTCCGCTCATAGTACTGGTTGTTGATGAACTTGCAGACTTAATGGTAACAGGGGCAAGAGAGGTGGAGGAGCCGATTGCACGCCTTGCCCAGATGTCACGTGCAGTAGGAATTCATCTTATTCTTGCGACACAGAGGCCATCTGTGGATGTGATTACGGGTGTAATCAAGGCCAATTTTCCATCACGCATTGCTTTTCAGGTTGCATCCAAGGCCGATTCCAGAACAATTATGGATCAGAATGGAGCAGAGAAGCTGCTTGGCAGGGGAGACATGCTTTTTATGCATCCAAGAAGATCGGAACTGATTAGGATTCACGGCACATATATATCGACCGAAGAGGTTCGTCGCATAGTTGGCTGGGTTGCCAAACAGCCAAAGACAGAGGAATGGTTCCTACCTGGATATGGATCAAAGGAGGAGAGTAGTGGCAGCCGCAGAAGTGCGGATGAAAGGGATGAACTTTTTAGGGAGGCTGCAAGACTTGTAATAAGGCATCAGCAGGGATCGGCATCACTGCTTCAGAGGAGATTGAGAATAGGTTATGCAAGGGCTGGACGGTTGATAGATCAGTTGGAGGAGGCAGGAATACTTGGCCCCTTTGATGGGAGTAAGGCAAGAGAGGTTTTAGTTGATGAGAGTTTTCTGGATCGACTCGATCAAATAGAAAGAGATGATTTGCATGGTGGGCAGCAGATATGAAAAAGATTATCATGATAATTGTTCTTCTATTTTCAATATCCGAAGCCGATATTTCACCCAAGACGGTAATGAAGAATGTTGAGAAAAAATTAACTGCTACAACCACAATAAGAGTTGAATTTGAAGAGACCTATGTCTGGAAACTGACCGGTGAAAAACAGACAATGAAGGGCGAATTGTTAATGAAGGGATATGACAAGTTTTATGTTAAGACGGAAGATCAATTGATTGTATCAGATGGAAAGACACTTTGGACATATACTGTTCCTTCCAATCGGGTTTTAATAGACATACTGGAAAATTCTGATGAAGAGCTTCTGCCGCGGCAGATTCTTTTCCAGTTTACAAAGAAATATAATTCGAGATTGGCTGGCGAGGTGAGATTTAATAAGTACGATTGTTATATAATTCATTTAACATCCGAGAGCCCGGATGTGCTGATTCCAGAGATAAAGGTATGGGTAGATAAGAAAGAGTGGATTCCAAGAAAAATTGAACAGATAGACCTGGATGAGAACAGTACAATTTATATTCTCTCTGAAGTGGAATTGAATTATAAGTTAAATGATGAGATATTTAAATTTAAGATACCTGCCGGTTCAGAGGTTATAGACATGCGTGATAAGTAGTCGGCAGGGGTGTCAAATTTTTGTTACACGTGTTAGCTAATATTGACATATTTCAGTCACACTGGTTGTTTCTTATATTTTTATTTTAATTCATTAATTATAATATGTTAGCATCATTTTAAAAGTGCGGATTCATTATGGGTACAGATTTTGCAATTAATTTATTTTAATTAAATTTTTGTAATAACTTAGATAGAGGGGGTTAAATTGCAGGGAGAATTGAAAGAACAGGAAGTAAACCTGAAGGATTATATTCGTATTCTTCTCAGGGGGCGATGGATAATATTAATCTCATTTATCGTTGTTGTTTCGTCTACAGTATATTTCACATTTACGGCCGAGCCTGTTTATGAAGCCTCTGCACTCGTAATGCTTAAAAACAAGGGGGGTGTGCAGCAGCAGATATTTGAGGTGGCCAGCTATATTCAAAAAGAGACACAGATCAACAACCAGGTAGAGATACTCAAGAGCAGAACGCTTGCAGAGAATGTGATTACAAGACTCCATGAATCACCATACAGGGATTCTCTCAGAATCTTAGGAAACTACGAAGGCAGGAAGCCTTTTTCATTAACCGGCTGGATATTCTCGCTCTTAAAATCAAAGAAAAAAGACCTCAGTGAGATGACATTTGAAGAAAAGTTCGATAAACTCGTTGAGAACTTCAGAGAGAGAACTATATCCGTGACTCCAAAGAGGGATACAGACATAATTGAGCTTAAGGTTCAGGCAGCATCACAATTTGAGGCGAGTTTTATTGCCAACACATGGATGGAGGCATATCAGGATTTAGATATAAAAGAGAGCAGAGGAGAGGTGAGTCAGGTTAAGAAATTCATCGAAGAGAAGATGAAAGACATGCAGAAGGAATTGACCAGTGCCGAAGATAAGTTAAAAGAGTACAAAGAAACGCATGATGTTGCAGAACTAACAGCAGAGACTCAGCAGATAATAGAACAATCGGCAGAGTTTGAGAAGCTGTATCAGGCTGCACAGACAGATCTTGAGGCAACAAGGATGAAGCTGACGTCCCTGAAATCTCATCTTGATGACAAGAAGATGCGGTCTGCTCTTGAAACCACACTCTCGAGTCCTGTTATTGCAGAGATGGAAAAACAGCTTGCATATGAGATTAGTGCAAAGGCTGCTCTGGAGGAGATGGCAAAGAAACAGGGGCTTACAAATGTAAAGGCCAATGATATTAAATCGGCACAGGATAGGATAGATGGTATTCGAAAGAAGATACTTGCAATGAAGAGGGAACTGCTCGAGAAGGGAGGTCTTCTTAATCCAGAACAGAAGTATGATGAGATTCTGATAAACTATTTAGAGGCTCAGACAGAGATAAAGGCTCTTGAGGCTAGAAAGAAGGCACTGTCAAAGATAGTCAGTAAGTATAACCGAAAACTCGATGCACTTCCAGGAACGAGTCTGAAGCTTGCAAGGCTTCAGAGAGATGTTGAGGTAAAAAACAAGATCTATATGATGCTGGTAGAAAAGTATGAAGAGAACAGAATAGCAGAGGCGGGAGAAATAGGGTCTGTTCGAATAGTGGACAGGGCAAAGCCGCCCGACAGACCGATCAAACCAAAGAAGAAATTAAACATATTGTTGGGAATAATGGTTGGTCTCGGCCTGGGTATTGGGCTAACATTTCTGCGGGAATATATGGACAACTCCTTAAAATCTGCAGAGGATATCGATGCCATGGGTGTTCCTGTGATCGGATCTATTCCGTTCATTTCTCCGTCGAGGAGCGACAAGAGCAGCGGCGATTTGAATGGTGTGGTTGCACAGATAGAATCAAGGATGGTGACCCATTTTGCACCAAAATCTCCAGTTTCAGAAGCATACAGAACTCTTCGAACAAACATCCAATATGCACGTGCAGATAAGCCGGTCAAATCGTTTCTTGTAACGAGTTCAGGGCCTGGAGAGGGGAAATCGACAACTGCTGCAAATCTTGCTATAACTTTTGCCCAGATGGGTGCAAGAACACTGCTGATCGATGCTGACATGAGACGGCCGGTGCTGCATAATATTTTCAGGCTGCCTAAAAGGGATGGGCTCACAAATTTACTGGTGGGAAAGATCTCGACAACAGAGGCTGTGCAGAAGACGAGTGTAAAAAATCTTCACCTGATTGCTGCTGGAATAATACCTCCAAATCCATCGGAGCTTTTAGCATCAAAGTCCATGGACAACGTTTTGAAGGAACTCAATCAATATTTTGATATTATGATATGTGATACGCCTCCTGTAATAGCAGTAACAGATCCTGCTGTATTATCTACAAAGCTCGATGGAGTTGTGCTCGTTGTAAAATCGGAAGAGACAAATCGGGACGCATTTCTCCACAGCAGAACGCTTCTCAATAATGTTAATGCAACGATTCTTGGTGTAATAGTAAATGGAATACGAATCGAACACATGTATGGGTCGTATTATCACTACTATCAGCAGTATTATGAAAGCGACGGCAAATATAAGAAGAGCAGTCGAAAAATTATTGTTTGAGGGAATGTTTTCAGAAAAGATTTCTGCAGATATATTTTGATTCGGAAAGGATGAGAGATGATTGGTCCTCTGATAGAGTCGCTCAGGCCAAAGCAGTGGAGTAAAAATTTACTTCTGTTTGCAGGTCTGTTTTTTTCAAGAAACGTTTTTCACCTTTCACTTGTTTTGAGGGTAGTTTTTGGATTTGTTCTGTTTTGTTTGATAAGCGGTGGTGTCTATTTATTTAATGATCTATTCGATTTAAAAAAGGACAGAGAACATCCTGTTAAATCAAAAAGGCCGCTTCCTTCAGGAAGATTATCTGTATCGAGCGCAATAGTATCATCGATCATTTTAATAGGAGGAGGTCTTTTACTTTCGTTTTATCTTAAAATCGAATTTGGATACTTTGCACTTTCATATGTTGCTATCAATATTGCATATTCACTAATACTTAAACATATTGTAATCTTAGATGTTATATTAATTGCTTTTGGATTTGTTATAAGAGCCGTATCTGGTGCAGTAATCATTGGTGTTTCGATCTCATCATGGCTTCTGATATGTACAATATTTCTTGCGCTTTTTCTCGCGTTGTGCAAGAGGAGGCATGAGCTCGTTTTTCTTGGCAGCAGTGCTGAGCAGCACCGCAAGATATTGAGCGAGTATTCACCAGAGCTGTTGGATCAGATGATCTCAGTGGTTACAGCATCGACTGTCATGGCCTATGCACTCTATACAATGTCTGCAGAAACAGTAGATAAATTTGGAACAAGAAATCTTATCTTTACCATACCATTTGTTATTTATGGGATATTTCGATATCTATATCTTGTGCATCAAAGAAATCTGGGTGGAAGTCCAGAGCTAATACTTTTAAAAGACAGATCTATGATAGTAAATATTGCACTCTTTTTAGTTGTCAGCGGTTTGATCATCTATTTAAAATAGGATTTTAATAAAGAGGAGTTCGAATTGAATATAGTATACATTATTATCCTGTCACTGGCGATCCTACTCAATGCAACGGCAAACATACTGGTAAAGTTAGGCATGCGCAGGATAGGCCCTGCAGAGGGAGTGATGGATATTGCCAGGAAGGCAATTACAAGGCCGGAACTCTTTGCAGGAATAGTTTCATTTATTCTTGCCTTTGTTGCATACAGTTTTATTCTGACACGTTTGAATTTAAGCATTGCATACCCAATAATGATAAGCATGTCTTTAGTGATCGTGGTAATGGTGTCGCAGTTTTTTTTAAAAGAAGCTATTACTCCTTTTCAAATAGCAGGATTTTTATTGATAATTTTTGGAGTATGGATGGTTGCTAAGTAATATACTTATGTCCAATTTTTTATACATTGTGTCAGTTTTTTTATACACTTTTTAGAAAATCGATCGGAAGTTTATGTGGCGTTTCTTTAAAATAAATAATAAGTTAGACCACATGTTGATCTTGTGGTACGGTATTTGTAATTTTATTGAAAATTAAGTATATTAATAGTGGTTGGAGAGAGTAGCGAAGTCCTGCCAGCAGTGGGAGATACGAGAGTAAATTCAAGTACGGATGTACGCTGGTATGCTATGTATACCAGGTCCCGTCACGAAAAGAAGGTAGAGCTGCAGCTTCAAGAAAAAGGAATAGAATCTTACCTTCCCAAACAGAGAGTACTGCGCCGGTGGAGCGACAGAAGAAAATGGGTAGAGGAGCCCCTTTTCAGATGTTATATATTTATCCATGTAAATGCTAAAGACAGGCTGCGGGCTCTTCAGACATACGGTTCTGTGCGCATTGTTTCGTTCAATGGGAGGCCTGCAGTAGTTTCAGATATAGAGATCGAGCGAATAAAAAGAATATTGAATGAGATTGAGACTGTTCAGTCGTGTCCTCCCGTTTCAGAGGGAGATATAGTAGAGATAGTTCGCGGACCGTTAAAAGGGATAAGGGGAAGACTCGAAGAGCTCAGAGACAACATGCGGATTGTTGTTGAAGTAGAGTCTATACATCAGGCGCTGCGTTTCAACATAGACGGGCTTGATGTCAGGGTTGTAAAGAAATTCAATAAAGATAAATAAGAACTTGAAATTTAAATGATTAAATGCCCTTTGCGGCCCATCTTTGATGGGACTGAGAGGGCGGAGCTGTGAAGAAAGGAGGGATGTAAAATTTTTATGGCCTGATCAGTCATGAAAGGGGAAGATTGGCAGAGACATGCTCTTGAGAGAAGAGAGAGGAGAGTAATCAAAAGTATGCCAATTAAAACCCGAGGAGAATAAAACATGACTAAAGATTGGGTAGTATTTCGACCTGAGCCGCAAGGAGGGTTCAGTGTAGAGGTTACAATTATTCCTGAATGTAGAAGCTATGGAAGAACATTAGAGGAGGCAGTGAGAAACATTAAAGAGAAGATTAACGAGTATCTGGATTCACTCGAACTTGAGGAGGAATAGCGCCCTATTTCAATGATCAAAGAGACAAAATTCAGGTCTGTTGTAAAGTCGATCACATGGCGGTTTTTAGCAACAATGACAACGGTCTTGCTGGTTTTGATCTTTACAGGAAGGGCAGAAATTGCATTTTCGATTGGTGGAATCGAAATTGTAATAAAAATGTTAATCTATTTTTTCCATGAGCGCGGGTGGGATCTGATAAGATGGGGTAAAAGAGAAATTCGGCCCTGCGTGGTATGGATTACAGGCCTTTCAGGATCAGGGAAGACAACTCTTGCAAAACGTGTGGTTGAGAAACTGCACCAGCAGGGGCTGAAGTGCGACCATTTAGATGGTGAGACCATTAGAGATTTATTCCCAAATACTGGTTTCACTAAAAAGGAGGTAAATGAACACATTGAGCGGGTCGGTCTTCTGGCAAGCAGACTTTAAAGAAAGGGTGTATTTGTAGTAGCCTCTTTTTTATCGCCCTATAAGGAATCGCGCGAGTTTGCCAGAGGACTCTGCAGGAATTTTATTGAGGTATATCTTTCTACTCCTTTAAAGGTTTGTGAATAGAGAGATAAAAAAAATCTCTATTCAAGGGCAAGAAAGGGGGAGATAAAGAATTTACCAGGAATAGATGTGAAATATGAGGAGCCAGATAATCCTGAACTTATCATCGATACAAGCAATTGTAAACCAGAAGAAGCAGCCTAAAGAGTTGTTAATCTGTTGAAAAAGTATATGTGAGGAGAAGAATGAACGGTCCTTCATTACCTGCACATGGAGGTAGTGGTCTTGTTGATCGTACACTTCCTGAGATAGAATTGGATAGAATCGTTTCAGATTCTGATAGCAAGAAAGAATATAAGATAAGCGATGGTGACCTTTCGATTTTTTATAGAATTGCAGACGGAACATTATCTCCCCTTGAAGGTCCCATGAAAAGAGACGAATTTGATCGTGTACTCGATGAAGAAGTCATCGAGCGAAACGGAAAGCTTTATGCATGGACGATTCCCATAGCATTTCCCATACAAGGCAAAATGGCGAAGAGGTTTGATATAGGGGAAACCGTTGTTGTAAAGAGTTCGGATGGAAAGATAGTAGGTCTTTTGAACATAGAAGATATCTACCCATTTGATAAGAAGAAGTACAATCGAATTGTTTATGGCACAGAACGTATGGATCATCCTGGAGCTCGTATATTCAGCAGCGATTCTCGCGATTACCTCCTCGGTGGAAAGATATGGGCAATACCTCGGTATAGTAGCAGAGGATTCGAGAAATATATGCTCTCGCCTCGGCAGGCCCGTAATCTGTTTAAAAAGCGTGGATGGCAGCGAGTAGTAGCTTTCCAGACCAGAAATGCCCTGCACAGGGCGCATGAGTATGCCCTGATCTATGCTGCTGAAAAATTGAACAGGGAGGGGTATTTTACAGGAGCCGTTCTCAATCCTCTTGTGGGTGAGACAAAATCGGATGATGTGCCTGCAGATGTTAGAATGCATACATACGAGGCTCTTATACAGTCAGGGCAGTTTGGAAAGGGTGACAAGGATGATAAACTCTGGCAATCTCTTGGATACAGTTTTGAGGAGAACCTTCTTCTGATCGGACTGGACATGAAGATGTTTTATGCCGGGCCAAAAGAGGCAATAATGCATGCAATATACAGGCAGAATTATGGATTTACAGATATTGTGATTGGAAGAAAACATGCAGATGCTCCCTATGATGATGGAAGTCCCATTTGGGGAGATTTCGATGCACATGAGAAATTTGACAATTTAAATGGTGAGCTTCTAATAAAACCTGTTAAAGTTGGATTCGCAGCATATTTTAAAGAGATAGAGAGAGTAGGCCTGATAGAAGAATTTAAACCAAAAGGTTATCATCCAGTATTTATCTCAGGCAAGGAGGTGAGGAGGAGGCTGCAAATAGGCGATGATGTCGATGAACGAATCATGCGAAAGGTTGTTTCTGATATCTTAAGAGATTTTTATTCTGGTAAAAAAGAGACTGGTAGTAAGTCCAGGAAAAGCTCCAATGTAACATGGCATCATACAAAGATAACAAAGAAGGACAGGGAAGAGAGAAACAATCACAGGGGAGTTGTTCTCTGGCTTACCGGACTTTCAGGGAGTGGAAAATCTACAATAGCTACTATTGTTGAAGAAAAACTTTTTGAAATGGGATGTCAGGTCTACATTCTTGATGGAGACAATATTCGTCATGGGCTCAATCAGGATCTGGGATTTTCTCCAGAAGATAGAGAAGAAAATATACGACGAATTGGAGAGGTAGCTCATCTTTTTGCAGATGCTGGAATCATAGCAATAACATCTTTTATATCTCCATACCGAAAAGATCGCAACAGAGCCAGAAAGCTCAATAAAAAGGGGGAATTTATCGAAGTATATGTAAAGGCTCCTCTATGTGTTTGTGAAGAGAGGGATCCAAAGGGACTGTATAAGAAAGCAAGAATGGGCAAGATAAAGGATTTTACTGGGATATCGGCTCCGTATGAAGAACCGGAGAATCCTGAACTTATAGTTGAGACTGATAAGATGAATCCTGAGCAGTCTGCTGATTTTATTATCGATTTTCTTAAGTCAAAAAGCATTATAAATTAGATGATTAAGATAATCAACAAGAAGATTGATCCTGATGAGTTTAAAATGCTTCTTGACAAAGAGTTTGGTGATATGGTTAAGGTTGTAGTTGATGTTAAGAGGGGGATTGTTGCACTCGGCGGCGATTTACATTCTGATGCAGAAA
>Ga0190360_1000217_pt1 | contig 32506 bp, 25 predicted proteins | sample 48721834_MG_FD_161271 | JGI IMG/M metagenome (GOLD analysis project Ga0190360, IMG submission 161271) | Hydrothermal vent microbial mat bacterial communities from Southern Trench, Guaymas Basin, Mexico - 4872-18-3-4_MG | ecosystem: Environmental > Aquatic > Marine > Hydrothermal vents >...
ACAATCTTTTATGGTAAATTAAATTTAATGATTATTAATCAAGTTGTTTTATTAATTTTCAATTCTTTTTTTAGAATATTTCTTTCACGAAGATTAGTTAGTTTTTTTAACTCTTTAAAATGATCTTATTTTAACAAATCTCACAAAAATATATTCATGATAAAATATTCTAATTGATATCATGTTTTTATTATTTTTCTCTATGAATGAATTAAATTTATATACAATATTTATCAAGCAGAGGGGTTGATCTTGAAAGTAAAAATTAGAGTTAGAATAAGCGCAAGTGATGCGCATTATGGTGGAAATTTAGTTGATGGTGCCAAAATATTAGAACTTTTTGGAGATGTAGCAACTGAACTCTTGATAAGGCATGATGGAGATGAGGGTTTATTTAGGGCTTATGATGATATAGAGTTTTTAGCGCCGGTGCATGCTGGAGATTTTATTGAAGCAGAAGGAGAAATAATTCATGTTGGCAATACGTCGAGGAAGATGAAGTTCGAGGCGAGAAAAGTCATTACTTTAAGGCCAGATATAAGCGATTCGGCAGCAGATGTATTAGATCCTCCAATCGTAGTGTGTAAAGCTAGTGGCACGTGTGTCGTACCAAAAGAAAAACAAAGAAATAGCGGTAATTGAAAATGGAAAAATTAATAATAACAGCAGCTATATGTGGTGCTGAAGTCACTAAAGATCATAATCCAAATGTTCCTTATACTATTAAAGAAATTGGTGAACAAGCAGAATCTGCTTATAATGCTGGTGCAAGCATAATTCATTTACACGTGCGAGAAGATGATGGGACGCCTACCCAGAGAAAAGAAAGGTTTCAAGAATGCATTGAAGAAATTAGAAGTAAATGTCCTGATGTAATAATATTGCCAACAACTGGAGGCGCTGTAGGAATGTCCAAGGAAGAGAGATTACAGCCAATATACTTAGAACCGCCCCCTGAAATGGCCACTTTAGATTGTGGAACAATGAATTTTGGTAAGAACGAGATATTTGTAAATACAGAAGATATGATAAAATATTTTGCTAAGGAAATGTATCAAAGAAACATTAAACCGGAATTTGAATGTTTTGATAAGGGAATGGTGGATACAGCGATTAGATTAAGAGATGAAGGCATTTTAAAAGAGCCCATGCACTTTAACCTCGTACTAGGCGTGAGAGGAGGTATTAATGCCACTGCCCGTGACCTTTTATATCTAGTTGAGAGCCTTCCAAGTAATTCAACCTACACGGTTACTGGAATTGGTAGGTTTGAATTTCCAATAGCAACCATTGCCATCGTGATTGGAGGCCACGTGAGAGTTGGATTTGAAGATAACGTGTATATCTCAAAAGGAAAATTGGCAGAATCAAACGGGCAATTAGTAGAAAAAGTGGTGCGAATTTCCGAGGAATTAGGGCGAAAAATCGCCACACCAGTAGAAGCTAGAAAGATATTAAATCTTGAAGGAAAGTAAAAACATTTTGAATAAAATCTATATTTTTATTAGAATGCAATCATCTCTCTATAAATATATATGTGAATGATGCTAAAATTATTGAATTTGAATTTATAGATTATTTGACAAAAATGGAATTAGATCAAAAGGTAAGAGAGTTAAAAGGATTACGCTTGTTCGGGTATTCTTTAGGAGATCTGGGGATGTCTCTAGCAAATATATTCACGAATGTTTTTATATTCCAATATTATGTTTATACAATTAATTTAAACTCTCTTTTTGTTTCAATAGGCATCACGTTTCAATTGGTTATTGGAGCAATTTTTTCAATAATTTTTGGTGTTATTGTTGATAATGCAAGACCAAATAGGCTTGGAAAGAGAAGACCTTTTCTTCTATATGGTTTGCCAATATGGGCAATTACTACAATATTAATATGGACACCACCATGGAAATGTCCTCAAGATAACCCAATGTTCATGCCAACAGCAATATATTTTTGGATAGTCGTGATAATACGTTCAATTGCAAGAACCTTATTGTTTAATGTGTATGTTTCAATGTTCCCTGAGCAATCGCAAACTATTGAGAATAGAGAAAAAGTTGCTTCAATTAGATCTGCGTTCTCGATAATTTCTTCCACATTTGCCTTAATGTTGCCACTGATTGTCCAAAGTTTGCTTCCAGACCCTTTAAATGTGAAATGGTGGGCTCCTTCTGGAAAAATAATGACATTTTATATTCCAATTATAGGATTAATTTTTACGTTTTTTGGAGTAATTTGCATTATTTTAATATATTTTTCTGTAGATGAAAGTTTTTATTCGAATATACATAATCATGATATTGAGAAAACTACAATCATTAAAGCTTTTAAAGGATTATCTAGACCAGCGAGGGATAAAAATTTTAACAAGTTAGTTTTAGTAAATTTCTTTAGTGGAGTTAATGGAAAAGCATTTGGTTTATTGGTATTTCCATTTCAAATGTATGTTTTATTGTTTGTTTCTTCTCAATATTATATTTACATATTCATTTCTATTTTTGGAAAATTTGGATGGTATTTCACATGGAAAGCAATTATTAAGAAAAAACCACTCCTGAAATCTTATGTTGTCTGCTTGATTTTTGCAATTGTAGCTTCTGGTTTTGACATCTTGTTTTTAATGAAAGATTTACCTGATGTTATAAAAATGATCCTATACATCACGACATTTAGCACCATACTAGGCTCAATGTATGCATTTCCACTTTTCGGAATTCCTATTATGGCTTCCTTAGTGAATGAATCTGCAAGAAAAATGGACAAGGATAATATAGATGAGTCATTATCTAAAATCTCGGGTTCATATTATGGTTATTCTTCTTTCATGTCAACCCTCGGTCCTGCTTTTGCTTCCATTTTTGTTGGTAGCATTTTAACAGGAGAAAATGAGAGGAATCCGACCATAATTACACTTTTATTATTTTCAGTAAGCATCTTTTATTTAATTGCGTTATTATTTTTAAGAAAAATTAAGTTTAAAGAGAAAAAACATTATTTTATTCAAAAATTTCAGGATGATAATGTCTTTTTGGAACAAAATTAAACTGAAGCAGTAAAAAATTATTGATTGAACCCATAATAAATATTTTAAGATAATATGAATATATATTTTAACGATCTAAAGATTTTTTTAAGAGATATTTCTTATATCGCTCAGATATTGCTCAGATATTGGATTATCTTAATATGAAAATAAAAATAACAAATATATAATTAACATTTGGGAGGATTTTATAGATAATAAGTAAAAAAATATCCATAAATCTCTAATTTTTAAATACATTTTTATGAAAATATTTATATTTTAGAATGTCCATTAATATTATGGACGCAAATAATTAGAATAGACAATAGGTTAAAAAATTAAAAAGTGATGAAAATAAATTCAAAAATTTTGTATTTAACAGAAAAACAAATTAATATTTTAGAAAATTTCTTTAAAAAAATAGATTTTCCAATTAAAAATATATCAAATGAATTTGATATAGAAAAAGTTTCTTTAGATATAAGTAATCAATATGAAAAAACAATAAGTCCAGGTCAAGTAGAAGCAATAATTCTCCGTTTAATGGGCAAACAACTCTCGAGTAAAGAGCGAACTCAATTATATAATTTACGCAAAAAGATCCGAAGATATGAAAGGTTTTTAAATAAATTTAAGGAGTGGGGTAAAAAATATGATTATGTTTTTAAATTTTTAATTCTTGGACTTACAGATGAACAATCAAATTATCTATCAAATATTTTTGTTGAACCTAATATTCCAACAGATAAAGATATTTTAGGAGTTCAATTTTTCACGGAATTGATTGAAAATATTGATAAAATTTTTATTAAGTTACAAATTTGGGATATCTCTGGAGATGAACGATTTGAGGTATTAAGATTAAAATATTATAAAGGGGCACATTCAGCAATTCTAATATATAATAAAGAAGATCCAAATTCAATCAATATTATCAAAAAATATTATGAAGAATTAATAAAAGCAACAAATTTAAAGACTAAATTTATTTTTAAAAGGAAAATTATTAAAGAAGTTCAAATGCCTTTAACTATAATATTTATTGGAAATAAATCAGAGATCTCAGCAGAAAATATGACTTTTATTAAAGAAAATATCACTAATAATTGTTTTGAAATTAAGGATATAAAAGATAACCATTTTTCTGAAATAATAAAAATAATTACTTCCCAAATCATTATAATGATTAATAAATAACTTATATAAAATTTTTAAGATTCAATACTAAATAATAAATAATTAGATCATTGTTTAAATGATTCAAAAGAATATCTAAAAACTATTTTTTTTAAGAAAAAGTATTAACTGAGAAATTTTGTCAAAATTAACCTAATTTTATAAAAATATCAAAATATGCATCTTCCTTATTTTTAGATGGGTGAATTTCAATTATATCACAAGAAACTTTAGTCTTTAACACTTTCTCAAGAATTCCTTCGGTAATCCCGCATGCTATATATATATGATAATTATGGTCTTCCGTGTCTGACAAAAAGGGTGAGTTTTTAAACCTAAATAATGCACTTTTACCTTCTGGATCAATGTTAATTACCGAGATTTCAATGTCTGGCGAAAAAGGATCATACACTCGATAAAAATTCTTAAAGCTTTCTAAATGCACTCTAGAAATTGGGTTTTCTTTTAAGCGTTTCATTTCTTTAAAAATTGTAGGACCAAAAGTAAATTTAATGTCCTTTATAGCATCCTTCCCAATTTGTTTTGCTAAACTTTCCTTGTTAGGAAAATGCTTTTTAAAGCGTGAAATTAATGCTTTATAGTAAGAAATGGCTAATTCAAGCGGAATGTATCTCTTCTTGCTGGCAAAATATAACTTGTAAGCTCCGACTTTTTTACTGAAGATCTCATTTTTAACTTCTAAAATGGAAACATATTTTGAGACAGTATTTCTCGAGAATTTTGTTGCGTTAGCAATATCGGATATAGTGACTCCACCCGGGTTATTACGTATAAATTCTAATATTTCAAATTTATGGTTCACGTGCGATTTTATAAGACTCACCAGATCTTCTTAAAAATATCTTATTTTTTATCTCAATCTTTATTATAGATGTTCTAAATTTTATTTAAATAATTTGATATTTAATAATCAGTAATAATTATTAGTGATCAATATTGCTAAAACTTTAAATATCCCTTTAACCTATTTAGTAAATTATAACATTAAAATAATTATTAATAATGAAGCCAAAAAATTTTTTCATTACAACCATTGTAATCCTTAGTTTAGGAATTGGGTTAATTCCTGGGGGAATCTTAATTAATATATCTATTGATCAAGAGGTCCAGAATTCTATTGATGAAGGGCTTTTGGGTATTCGAGAAGAAGCACTTCCAATGATTGAATCAATGGTTGCAGAAATGGGCATTCCTAGGACTCTTAGAAATATTAGAGAAATAGGATTGGAAGATACAGAAGCATTAGTGAATGCTACATTTTTCATGTTCTTGCTGAATATGACACTACATCAGCCAGAAACATTAGGGATCGTACCTATTTCATTATTTTTTGATAAATGGATTCAATGGGTCCTTATCATACCAGTTACCTTTAGTAGTGCCATGCAAAATATGGGATATCCTCCCATAAAAGGAATTTCAGAATATTTTCAACAAGATTTATGGTATGGGAATGCAAAATACTTATTATTGGAAGGTTATGGAACATTACCAGGATTAATTGGAAATAACTCGATGGGAACGGGTGTTTTAGAATTTTTAGAGTTATATGATAAAGCGAATGGAAATCTTACATTAGAGCAAGAATTGGCCCAAGGTTATAATACCACGTGGAATAAACTTTCAAAATTGACAGACTATTATCGAAATTATTTTGTCCCAATAGCAATTCCGATGATTGTTGCTTCTCTTAATACAATTATGCCTGAATATGCTGGATTAAACACGAAACAAATTGCTGAAAAATATTTTTATGAACAATGGGCAAATTGCTCCTTATATGAAGAAGGAATAGATTTTAGTACGATGGTGGATGAAATTAAAACCCCCTTATATGGTTTTGAAGTAGGACATTTAATACCATCAAACATCACGAGAAAATCAGTTGATTTATTATGGGATGATAATAACTTGCATTCCCTCACAAATGATACAGGCATTAACGATTGGATCGAAGCCATTGACAATGAAACCAAATTTTACGAATTATGTGATGATTTTTATCTAGAAAAATATCAAATGAATTTAATTTTGAATTGGCTGTGGAATGAATCCTTTAAATGGAATATCGTACCAGCACTCATAATTGTTCCACCTCCTTTAGGTGAAGGAATGACACTTAGTGAATATGCAGAAGTAATTTTTTATGAAGTTTGGGCAAATGGAACCGCTGATAATAAAGTTTTATACCCTTATGGATTTCCTTTAGAACTAAGGCGAATAACAGTTTATGGGTTTGAAATTGGTTATCAAAATCAGAACACGAGAGTAATACCCTCAAATATTTCACTTGAATCTGCAAGATTATTATGGAACATTTCTAATGAATTTTCCTTAGTAAACAAAAAAGGTCTACAAGAATGGTTAAATGTTTTGGATTACTCTGATTCTGCAGCTGCATATGGATTACAAGAAGCAAATCAATTGACTAAATCCCAAATGGGATTAATTCTTAAATGGTTGTCAAAGTTTAGAGATAATGTTATGCCATATCTTGCTCAAGAAAAAATGGATTTAGCCTATGATTCAAAAACTCTTGGAAATATTATTCAAATGAGTTCAATCTTAATTGGAGGGGCTTTAATTGGTACTTCAGGAACTTTTTTGATTAAAAAAGTCGAAAAAAAACCGCTAAGGTAAAAAGAGTGTAAAGATTACATTTTTGATTCCTTAAAACCAAGAATAAAGAAATATTATATTGAAAAATTTTATTTTTAAAATTATTTTATATAATATTTCAAGAATTTTCCCTAAAAATTATATGTAAACTTAACTATTAATTTTCAGTTCAAAAAACTTAAAATTAATCTCTTAAAAAAATCCTTGCGTGTTATATACATGTATGATGAGCATGCTGAATTATATGACTTAATATATCACTTTAAAGATTATAAAGGTGAAACTAAAAAGATCAGAAAATTAATTAAGAAATACAAAAGATCAACTGGAAATAAATTACTTGATGTTGCGTGTGGTACTGGTACTCATCTAAAGTTCTTGCAAGAAAAATTTCAATGCACCGGCCTTGATAAAAGCGAACAATTGTTAAGAATTGCTAAAAATAAAGTGAAAAATGCAATTTTCATGAAAAAAGACATGCTAAACATGGACCTTGATGAAAAATTTGATGTCATAACATGCTTGTTTAGTTCTATTAACCATGTCAAAACGCTATCAAATTTAAAAAGAGTACTATTGAACTTCTATAATCACTTATATGATGGAGGGATTGTCATCATCGAGCCATTTTTTACTAAAGAAACATATTTAGCAGGAACGGCTCACATGACTACTTATGATGGAGAGGACATGAAAATTGCTAGATTAAACATCTCTGGTTTGAAAGAAAACATTGCTTATTTAAAAATGCATTATTTAGTGGCTAAGAGTAATGATGATGTAGTATATTTCACTGATTTGCACGAGCTTGCTTTATTTGAAATTGAAGATTTTTTAAATGTAATGAATGAGATTGGCTTTGAATCGCAATTTTTAGAAAAGGGATTGATGAAAAATCGTGGATTATACATTGGGATCAAACCAAAAGATTAAAATGTGAATATAATTTAAGTAGTCTTTTTAACTTGATTTATGATGGTCTCAAGGAAAATTTTAGTTTTAATGATTTTATTATTTATAACGAATTAAATAATTCAGCATACAATTTTGAATTACTTACCAATATATCTCATGAATTTATATTCTAAAAAACGATTAATCTTCCATGCTAAATTAATTAATTCGTTGTATATAAAAAAATTTAAAATGATTTATCATTTTTTCGAACTTTAACCCAAGGGAGACTCTTGTTGTTTAAATATAAGAAAGGATTTAGATTTTTTAACAAACTTGAAATTTTTGAAAAATATCTGAAATTGAGCAAATTTCTATCGGAAGATTTTCATTATTAACCAAGCTTTCTCCAAAAGCATTAAGAATATATGATAAAAAGGGATTGCTAATTCCAGCAATAAAGGATGATCTGACCGGATATCGGTATTACAAGATCTCTCAAATTAAAAAAGGGATCAAAATTAAAATGCTGACAAACTTAGGTTTTAAAATTGATAAAATTAAGGAGATTCTTTCAAATTTGGAAGTAAAGGCTTAAACTAAAATTCAAGAGCTATTTAACAAAAAATTGGTTGAAACGCAATTAAAAATAAATAATTTGAAAAAAATTGAGGAAATTTTGCTCAATTTCAAACCAAATGAGTTGTTAAAAATGAGATGTACAGAACCAGTTATAAAGAAAATTCCAAAAATAAGGGTCATTAGCAAAAGAACAAAAGGTACTTACGCTGAAACAATTCCCGCTCTAATTGGCGATTTAATGAATCAAATTTCTTCAAAAGAAAATCAGGAACAATTTGTGAAGATTACTGGACCAATAATGTATATTTGTCATGACATAGAATATAAGGAAAAAGATGCAGATATAGAAGTAGCAGTACCTATTTCTGGTAGAATTACTATTCAATCTGAAGATATTGAAGTAAAAAATTTGCCAGAAGAAACTGTCTTATCTATAGTTTATACTGGACCTTATGATGAAATAGGAATGGGTTATCAAAAAATATTTGAACATACTATTAAGGATAATTATAAGCTAAAGGGTGCTGCTAGAGAGCTTTATTTAAATGACCCAAATGAAACAACACCAGAAAATTATTTAACAGAAATCCAGCAACTAATTATAGAAAATAATAATTTTAGGTGAAATGAAAAATTCCACCAAGAATTAGTGGTTCTAAAAAAAAAAAGTAAATTAGATTATAAAAAACAATTCCCAGACTTATATAATAGTTCCAACAAAGAATGTAAAATCGTGGATGTACCAAAAATGAAATTCTTTAAGATTTCAGGAAAGGGAAACTCGAATACCTCTACTGAATTTCAAAATGCTATTAAGGTACTATATTCTGCTTCTTTTACCTTGAAAATGAAGTTTGTTAAAAAGGAGGATCCAAATCAAGATTACGTGGTCCCTCCTCTTGAAGCATTGTGGTATATGGAGAATGACCAACCTTGGTCAATGAATAATAAAGAGAATTGGTACTTTGACTTGATGATCAGAATCCCAGATCACGTGAAAGATGAGCAAATAAGAAAAATGATTAGATTACTCGAAGAAAAAGAAGATTTACAAGGCATTTCCAAGTTAGAAGTCTTTGAATTTACAGAGGGAATATGCATTCAAATATTGCATAGAGGGTCATATAATGAAGAGCCTAAAACCATTAAGAAAATGCAAGAATTTATTAAAAAGATGGGTTTTGAATTAAGAGGAAAACATCATGAAATATACTTGAGTGATCCAAGGCGTTGCAAGCCCCAAAATTTAAGGACTATCTTGCGACAACCAATTAGAAGCAAACAATAATATTATTTTTTTTTTATTTAATATTAAGATAACATTTTAACATAATGATATTAATTTTACTAAATTGGTAATTCCCATATTTATCTTTAGAATATCAATCATCTAATCTATTAAATATCATTTACTGATTATGTAAATAACCAAATAGATTTTTAATTTCTATTTATTAATGAAAAGCTGAATACTAAAAAATTGCCAATCTCTCATAAGAAATTTTTTATTATTTTTGTAAGCAAGTTCATCCTTATTTACATAAAAAGGTTTAAGAGAATAATTTAATTAAAATTTGACTTAGATAAAATTTGCTTTTATAATTTTATTATTTTAACATTAGGATGATTTTTCTGCATTCCTTTCAACCAATCTAGAAATAATTGCTGTGAAACATTTACATTGAATAAAACACATATCATTCCTTTAGGAAAATATTGTGGATATCTAAGACATTTGTCCGCAATTGTCTTTAAATCTTTAAAATATGTTGGACCTTTAACTTCAATTGCAACTCCATTTATAACTATATCTGGACGTACAGAACCACGCGAAACTTCTATTTTAGTGTTTGGGTATTTCGCTTTTAAATAGCTAGCTAAACTATCTTGATAATACATTTCTGTATTATATTGTCGCATTGGAGCAAATCCTCTGATGGTTTTTTCTAATTTGAGTAAAAAATCATCATTATTTTTCTTTAATTTTTCAGAAATCTCTTTTAATTCCCATTCAGCTTCTTTATTTTTTATATCTTTGAGAATATCGTAGATATTGATATGATATCGCTTAGCAAAAGAAATTATTATATTGAGCGAAACTTTCCGTCTTAATCTAGCGATGAGTTCTTTTTTAGAACATTCAACTTTTTCTAAAATAATTTCATCAGAACGGTTATCTTCTTTTAAAATAATCTTTTTAGTTTTAATATTTCTTTCAAAGCAAAATTTTTTTAATTGCTTTTTAGTCATTCTACGAAGAATTAAATTTTTCCATTTTCTTATTTGATTTCGTTTTTTAGAATGATCAATAATTTTTCTTACGCCTTTAATAACCTCACTTCCTAATTTTTTAACAAAAGGTTTCTTTTTCTCTGTTGAATTATCTCTTTTATTTTTTTCCTCAATTTTGAAAAAATTTCCAATACCTTCTTTAGTAATCTCCTCTTTGCTCACAATTGTAGTATCTTGAGCTCTTTGAAAATTCTCCTTTATTTTTCTATTTAATTCTTGTTGATGAATGCTACAGAGTGGTATATCAAATTTTTCAATTGAATAAAGAAACTCTGATTTACTAATATCTTTTTTACAAATATAACAATAATACTTCATATAAATTCATCTTATCACTCAATATAATTTTCTTTTATTAAGTTTAATTATAAGATTTAAGTTAATTAATCAATAAAATAATTTATTTTTTAAATCTATTTTAAGTGAAAAAACTTAGTGAAAATACTAATATTAGTAGTTAAGAGAAAATTTCTACAGAATTTCAGATTAATTAATTCAATTTTTTTCTTTAAAAGATTAATTATAAACTTATGAATAATTCTAATACCATATTTTAAATTATAATTGATTTGTAATTTAAGATACTATCTTCTTCAATGTAAATAATATATGTTTTATCGATTTCTGGTTAATCTATATAAGATAAAAAAAATAGAAATATTCATACCCCATATAAATAGATTTATTGGAATAAAAGAGGAAACAATTTATTTTAAAGTAGTTTCTCTTTTACTAATTAATTTAAATATCTTAAGTTTTTTTAAAACTAATTTTTAAAAAGGTATATATAATAAAATTCAACAGAAACTATTGTTAACATCCTTGTATTTGAATAAATATAGAATTATATTTTTGAGAAAAACACTTTTATTCTTTAAAAAGATATTTTAAGTTAAATTTACTTTTAAAAAAATTAAAATTTAGAATTAAATTAGTAGAATTACTCATTTATTTAATTATGAGTATAATACATTATAGAGGTTCCGTGAATGAAAAAGGGAGATAAATATGGAGTTCATAGGGTATTAGAACCAAAAGGTACTCTTCCTCAACCGGCTTTAAAGCTCAATAATTCAACAGAAATCTATGACAATGAGATTTTAATCGATGTAGAATATTTGAACATAGATTCAGCTAGTTTTGAACGATTAAAAGAGGAAACGGGAGGAGATATTGAAAAATTAAAAAACCGAATAATGGAGATCGTTGAAGAAAGGGGAAAAATGCAAAATCCTGTAACAGGTTCGGGAGGAATGTTAATTGGAAAAGTTGAAAAAATTGGTCCTGCTTTAAAGGATAAAATCGATTTAAAAGTAGGCGATAGAATTGCCACTCTCGTGTCACTATCTCTCACACCGCTTAAGATTAATTCGATAAAAAACATTGAGCCTGAAATAGATAGAGTAGAAATTGACGGAAAAGCCATATTATTTGAAAGTGGAATTTATTCGAAACTTCCAACAGACATGCCAGACACGCTAGCTTTAGCAGTTTTGGATGTTGCCGGAGCACCAGCGCAAACTAAAAAACTCGTAAAAGAAGGAGATATTGTTTTGATCTTGGGAGCTACTGGAAAATCTGGCTTATTATGTTCTTATGTGGCTAAAAAACAAGTGGGAAAGAAAGGAAAAGTAATAGGTCAAGCAAGAAATGATAAAAGGGCAGAATTTCTCAAAAGTACTAATGTATGCCACGAAGTCATCGTTGCTGATGTTTTAAAACCCACTGAAGTGTTGGAAAAAGTTTTAGAGGTGAACAATAATAAGGAAGTAGACCTCTCAATAAATTGCTTGAGCATACCTAATACCGAGATGTCCAGTATCTTACCAGTTAGGGATGGTGGTATTGTATATTTCTTTTCAATGGCTACAAGCTTTACTAAAGCAGCATTAGGCGCTGAAGGAGTTGGAAAAGATGTGACCATGATAATTGGAAATGGTTATACCAAGAATCATGATAAAATAGCATTAGATGTCATTAGAGAATCCGAAGCTTTAAGAAAAATATTCGAAGAAAAATATGTTAAATAGAGAAATAATCTTCAAAAAAAATGATAAAATAACATGAAAAATTTCAAATTGATTAACTAATCTTCTTCCTTCTCTATTACATTTCCACAAATTATTCTAAATCTTTTCTCTTTTAAGATATCATGATCCTTTTTTCTCATTTCTAAACATAAGACCATTAATTCATCGTAATCTTTTCCATACTGGTGCTTATACAATTCTGCGTTTTTCTTGAAATGATATGCATCATATAAATCAAACCTATATTTGATTTCGATTAAAATCGTTTTTCCATTCATTATCAAGATGTCGATATCGGAGACATAACCCTTATCGAAAACAATACCATTTTTATCTTCCAATTCTACTTTTTTAATCTCGCTTATTGGAATGTTCTCTTTTATAAGCTGTTCTTTCAACAGTTCTATGATGGCATTTTCTAGATTTTTACCGCTCCTTCGCATGAAAGTGTCTAATTTAGTTTCAATCCTCAATCTTTCTAAATGTGCTTCTTCGAAACCTTTTTCTAACCGTTTTATGATTAACTCTCTCTCTAAAGCTGCTTTCTTGAAACCTTCTTTCATTTCTTGCAACATCGCTTCAAATCTTTTGTCAAAAGCCTCAAATCTTTTGTCAGACGCCTCAAATCTTTTCTCCATTTCTTCAAAACGTCTATCCGAGTGCTCGATAATTCTAGCAATATCATCCTTGGTTGCTACAACTCCAGATAAAGCGGTTATGATGGCACCCTTTACCTCATCATCTTCTCTGATTAGTTTTGGTAATAATTTTAAGAATTCCTCTTTTTCCATTTTTTCTCCCATTCTTTCTTCAAATATTTAGTATCCATTTTAATTTAAAAATCTAACTTTTAAAACTCCTCTCTACTTGAGTTTATAATTTTGAAAAATGGATAAATTGTTATTTCTAAAAATTAAATGTGTTCTTTACAATTTTTAGAATAAATTTTTACAATTGAAAAAGTTTACTTGAAACAATGGCATTGCACTAAAGATAGTTCAAAATATCACGTATATTCAGTGTAGTTTTGCAAATAACCTAATGCGTTAAAATTAAAGAATCATTTCACTGATATTTTTCTTTTACTCTTTCATAAAAATTGTCCATGCTTGAAAATGGACAAACCTTAATGCAAATTGAGCATCCTAATGTTTTTTGAAAATAAGGAAAACATTTTTCTTTTTCAATGCAAGTCCTTATTGGCCCAATTCCTGGGATATTCTCGATTGATATCAATTTTTGGTCCATAATAGCATCAACTGGGCAATTATTTTGACACGCTTTACAAGAATCACAGTATTTTTCAATCCAATCATGCTCTTTGTTATCAGTATATTCAAAAATTTTATTTTGAATTAAGATCAAAGCTAAACGTTGCCTGGGACCTAACTCTGGAGTAATCAATAAGCCTTGCTTTCCTTGTCCTCCCATTCCCGCCTTACCCGCCAATGGTGGAGTACAGACTAAGCCACCTAGAGGATGAATTGCTTGTGCCCTAATCCCTTTTTTTCTTAACCAATCAGCAATATTGGCTACTGCTAATCCTAAGGTTGCATAAACTCTCATCGTTTCGAATGCAGCTTTCTTACCAGGTGCTTTATCTATTCTTTCTTTTCTCATTTCCTGCATGAAAATTAAAACATGTTTGAATAAAACGTATCTATTTTTAAAAATCAAAGAATTTGGCAATTCTGTGAACCCTATTTTTGCTATATCCCATTTTTCTTTTGAATAGTTGTTCAACTCTTCCCAAAGATCCTCATTAGGATAAGACTTTAAAAGATCATTACTCCCGAAATTAGAAAATTCAGTATATTTTCCATTCATTTCTAAATCTTTTAAATATAGCTCCACGTCTTTATAACACTTTCTAAGTCCTCTAAACAACTTCGGGCCATATTTTAATGCTACTGGGAATATCATTTTAAGTCTATTTATTAGGAAAGACCGAGGCGTCGTTGTTTTTGAAATTGAATTATTATTCTCACGATCTTCATTATCCTTGAAATTCAAAAGTAAATCAAAACCCATGGATAAAGATTTTTCGTTGTAAGCTATTATTAAATTAGAAATCTTTTTACAGCGAGATAAATATTCCCTCTCTGCTTTTACTATTGGATTTTTAAAAATTTTAGATTCCTTTAACTGCTCATCAATGTAAGTAAAATTAATCACCTTTAATTCGTGATTTAATTCAATAATTTAAAAAAAGAGGTTTAGTTTAAGAACTTTTTAATTTTGAACATAATAATTAGATGTGGCATGATAAAGTTTATTCAAATCAAGAATTTCATGAAATTTTATAAAATATTATTTTTAATTTCTTTTCTATTATACAATAAAATCAATCTCTCAAGATTTTAATTTAATCATGATACGGATGTTAATAATCTCAATTTTACTCTAGATTAGTAAGAAGAATGAAAAATAATATTAATGAGATTAATTTAAATGATAAACCAAAATGTAAAAGATCAAAATTTCAACAAAAATAATCATTTAATCGGTGAAAAAAGCCCATATTTGTTGGAGCACGCTCATAACTTGGTTGATTGGTATCCTTGGAGTGAGGAAGCGTTTGAAAAAGCTAGATTGGAAGATAAACCCATCTTTTTATCTATTGGTTATTCTACTTGTCATTGGTGTCACGTGTTCCAAAAGGAATCATTCAACGATGCTGAAGTTGCCAAAATCTTGAATGAAAATTTCATATCGATTAAAGTTGACCGTGAGGAAAGACCAGATTTAGATAAAACTTACATGCTAATTTGCCAACTCTTGACTGGTTCTGGAGGATGGCCATTATCAATATTCATGACACATGATAAAAAACCTTTTTTTGCTGGAACATACTTTCCTAAAGAGTCTCGATTTGGAAGAGTTGGATTCAAGGACCTCCTTATAAATATAGTGGATTTATGGGGCCATAAAAAAAATGAAATCATTAATTCTTCAAATAAAATTATTACCGCCGTGAAACAAATTTCTTTAAAATCTATCGGCCCATCTTTAGACAAGAACATCCTGGAAAAATCACTTGAATTATTAAAATCTAGTTATGATGGAATTAATGGAGGTTTTGGTAGGGCTCCAAAGTTTCCAGTTCCTCAAAATCTATTATTCTTGTTGAGAATGTGGAATAGAACAAAAAACCCATTTATTTTAGAAATTATATCAACCACGCTCAAAAAAATGAGAATGGGTGGAATTTATGACCAAGTTGGTTTCGGTTTCCATAGATATTCAGTAGATTCTGAATGGTTAGTCCCTCATTTCGAGAAGATGTTATATGATCAAGCCTTGCTTGCAATGGTATACTTGGAAACATTTCAGGTAATAAAAAATGAAGAATTTGCAACCACGGCAATTGAAATTCTCGAATATCTGATCCGTGATATGCGCGATGAAAATGGAGGTTTTTACTCTGCTGAAGATGCTGATAGTGAAGGTGAAGAAGGGAAATTTTATATGTGGACGACAAAAGAATTGAAAGATGTATTAACAACTGAAGAGTATGAAATCGTAGAAAAGGTTTTTAATGTAAAAGTTGAGGGAAATTTCCTGGAAGAAGCTACCAAGATGCAAATTGGAAAAAATATTTTACACATGATCAAGGATTTTGATGCTTTATCAGATGAATTAAAAATGTCAAGAAAATCCTTGGAAGAAAAAATCAATGCCATTCGCAAGAAATTATTTAATATTAGAGAAAAACGAGTTAAACCACACAAGGATATGAAAATATTAACTGATTGGAATGGTCTCGTTATTGCAGCATTGGCAAAAGCCGGGAACATTTTAGGTGAAGATGAATATGTTGAAATTGCTAAAAAAACTGCCAATTTTTTCATAAAAGAAATGCGAACTCCCGATGGAAAGCTAATGCATTCTTATTTTAAAGGTCATAAATCGTCTCAAGTATATTTAGATGATCATGCTTTTTTCACGTGGGGCTTATTAAATCTTTATGAAGCAACATTAGAGCTGAAATTCTTGATTAATGCAATTGAGTTGATTAATGATCAAATTGATTTATTTTGGGATGAAGATAATGGAGGATTCTTTTTTACTCCAAAAGGAGCAGAAAAATTAATATTAAGGCAAAAAGAATCATATGATGGCGCAATTCCTTCTGGAAATTCGGTTTCATTATTGAATTTGATACGTGTTTCAATGCTCATTGGTGATAATGACTTGAAAGAAAAAGCACATCTATTAATCCAAAACTTTAGTGAAGAAATTTTAAACGCTCCTACAGCTCATGTTTTCTTCTTGTTAGCATTAGACAAATTGCTTGGGCCTTCATATGTCGTTGTTATTAGATTTGGAGACGATAAGGAAAAAGCAGCTGAATTAATCAAAAGTTTGCGATCTAAATTCCTACCTCACATGGAATTGACGCGCTCTTTTGAAGAGGGAAACGCTCTTGAAGTCGAAAAATTGAAGAAATATCCAATTTCTAACTGGATAAATAATGGTGATGCCATGGCTTTTATCTGTTCAGAAAAAGAATGTTTGGCTCCAACTAATGATTTAAAGAAAATATTTACCATTATCGCACCTGAATGGAAAAATAAGTCCGAGGTAAAACAATCATGAATTTAAATCTCCAGGCTCACGATTTTCCTGAAAATTTAGAATGGTTAAACGTTAAAAAACCTCTAAAAATGGCTGATTTGCGTGGATATATTGTGATTTTAGATTTTTGGACATATTGTTGCATCAATTGCATTCATGTATTAAGTGATCTTAAACAACTTGAAAAAAAATATGAAAACGACCCTTTAATCGTGATTGGAGTTCACTCCCCGAAATTTAAAAACGAGAAAATAAAAGAAAATGTTGTAAGCGCAGTGGAGAGATACGAGATTTCTCATCCGATTCTATTAGATAATGAATTCGTTTTATGGAAAAAATATAAGGTATTTGCCTGGCCAACTCTAATTTTAATTGGACCAAATGGACAAGTAATTTCTAAAGCTGCTGGAGAAGGTTCGTTAGATTCAATGGAAGAAATCATTGAAAAGTTATTAGTCATATCAAGAAATAATTATGAACCGGTTAAGAAGTCGGAATTTATTGTAGATCAAGAACCAAAAAAGTCAATCTTGAGATTTCCTGGTAAATTAGCGTTCGATGAAGAAAATGATATCTTGTTCATTAGCGATAGTAATAATAATAGAATATTGGCTGTAAAAATAAAAGAAAAAAATCATGGTGAAATCCTTAAAATTATTGGATCTGGAGCTCCAGGTTTTAATGACGGTTCATTTGCTTCAGCGAAATTTGATAAACCTCAAGGAATAGTATTTTATAATGGAGTACTATACATAGCAGATACAGAAAATCATTCGATAAGAATGGCGGATCTTAACAATTTTCAAGTAAGAACGGTGGCAGGAACAGGTAATAAGGGATATAGGTTTAAATATCATGGTGATCCCCTTAATGTATCCTTAAATTCCCCTTGGGATCTAGATTTTTATGAAAATTACTTGTATATTACGATGGCAGGTTCGCATCAAATTTGGAGATTGAATATGGAACAAGATATCATTGAAATTTTGGCAGGAAATGGTAGAGAAGCATTACAAGATGGCCCCTTAAATAGAGCATCTCTAGCGCAGCCAAGTGGTATTTCAATAGATTCTGATGGTAAAAAGGTTTATTTCTTAGATAGTGAATCATCCTCCTTAAGATATGTTGATTTGGTTAGTAAAGAAGTTTTAACAATTATTGGAAAAGGATTATTTGAATTTGGTCATGAGAACGGTAATTTCCCCAAAGCATTAATGCAACATCCAATTGGATTAGATGTAAATGGAGATAAAATATTTGTTGCCGATACTTACAATCACGCAATAAGAACGGTTTATTTAAATAAACTAGAAATACAAGATTTAATCAGTCAATCTACTAAATCAACATGTACTATAAATGGAAAAAGTTGCGATTATTTACCTCTATTTGAACCCAATGATGTTCTAATGATAAAGGATAAATTACATATTGCTGATACAAATAATCACTTAGTAAGAATTTATGATTTCAATGATCATAAACTACACGATTTAAAACTAAAATATATTGACTAAATGTCTTTTTTTTAAAACCTCAAGAAATTATGAGGATTTTCTAAAAAGAGGTTATTAAATTTAAATTAATCCCTAATGGTATTAATCTTATTTAAGACTAAGGCTTCCATCTCATCAAGAGATTTAGCAGAATTCATCTCATCTCTTGTTATTAAAAGATTTAAAGCATCATTATTTAAAACATAAGCAGAAGGATATTCAGCATCATCAAGGCCAAATTTTTTTTCAAATTCATTTTTATGCAAGAATTCGGCTTCCATGCCCAAATTTTTTATAAAACTTTTCCAATCCTTTTTAATTCCGAAAGTTCCAAAAGTTTGAGCGCATAAATTACATTTGTAAGTACTGGGCTTCAAAAGTTTGTGCCAAAAATCCTTTACAAAATTTATTGTTCCAGAATCAGCATTATATACAAAGATTAACTTTCTTTTGCTCAAATTTATCACGCTTTATTTAAGAAAATAATTTAAATTAATTATTTTAATATTTGCTTTATTAATTATAATGAATTTTGCCCAAAAATATCCTTAATGGGTAAATTCTTGAATTTAAAAACATCTTATAATACCAAGTATACCATGATAATAAGAATTATACCAAGTTATATGCTAAGGATTTCCCTAATTATAGGATTTAACTTTTTCTCTTCAAATATAGATGAATTTCCACTTTTCTTGAATTCAAGAATTTGGTCATGATAATGTTCCTCAAATTGTTTAAGAAAATATTTCAATCTTTCTTTAAGAGATTGATCAGCTGGTTTTGATAAAAATAAAGCTAACTTAACATGTTCACCATAAGTAGCATGGACATGAAATCCTTTATAATTGATTTCATTCATTGAGGAATTTCCACTAAGTTCCCCTACAAAAGAATCCATTGCTGATAAAAAACCTGAAACCAGCCCATCATCTATATCATTATCTTCACTTGAAAGGGAAAAAATCGCTAATCCAGAAACTTTATCAATTATCATCAAACTCCTAAAAATATCCTTGTATTTTGGTTTCACGCGCACCAAGTGGTCTTTCATTACCAATCTTCCACGTGGCGTGTATTCGAACATGATGAAATTCTTTGGATTATAAGAGTCTTTTTCACTAAAGGAATACTTGGATATTTTTGACAATAATGAAGGTGCCCTAATGGATTCACGGGGCAAGTTATTTACAAACTCATTCCTTAAATTTACATCGTGAGACTTGACTTTTTTTCCTTTTGTGATACCTAAAATCTTGTGATGTATGGGATCTACTACATACAACCAAGTTTTTAATGCTTCCATGTCTTTAATGATTCTGTTCAATCCAATTTTATAAATTCCCCTTGGAGTAGTGACAAAAACGGTCCATGATGCAATTTGCCCGGCTTTTTTTATTGAATCAAGTAATTTCATATATCTATTTTCATCCATTTCAAAACCCGTTAAAACAAACACTGCTTCTGTCCTTAAAATTGGCTTCTTTTTTATCAAGTAAAGATCCATTGAATGGTCCTCAATACTTGAAGCATCATAAACAGAAATCCCAAAATCCGCACAATAATCTGCAAATATATCCATCAATTCCTTTCTTGAAATGAAATCGAATCGTGTTAAATAATCTTTAAGCTTCTCATCCCTTAAGATCGTATGAGCGAGATAATTTAGCAACATTCCATGCTTATAATGCAATAACGAATCATTTCTATATTTCTCATACAATTTTAAAAAAATGTGGTCCAATAACTCGAGTTTTATGGTATCATTTTTATCCATCTCTGGAATGTCATTGTTTTTCATGAATTCTTGAATTTCTCTAAACCTCGCTCGAATCATTAAACAGTTAAGGCATATTATTCCAAATTTTCCTTCCGTTTCCTTGTTAATTTGGTTTAGAAATTCCTTTAAATAATTAACATGATGTTCTTTAGCTATATAAATTATTATTAGTCCCGTGTTCTTTTAAACATTGACTTAATTTTTTAAAAAATTTTCAAAAGATATTATCTAACTATTGAGTTTTCTTCTAATACTTGAAATCCAGAAATGATATCAATGCAATACTTAAATGATATAATGATCATTTAATATACATTAATTTTTAAAAAGATTTTTGGCATCACGTAATCTTAAAAAAGCTGTAATGAAGATTAAAATTGCAAAACAAGCAATCAAGATTACTCTAATTGGAATCAGTAAAACTATTAAGAATAAAAAGATAAACGTTTCGAACCGTTCAATCAACCCTTTCCTGTATTGAATGACTTTTTCATCTCCAGATTGATTTTTGGAAGATTTTTCGTTTTTAACTAAACCTCCCGTTAATAAAAACATTGTAATGCACAAAATCATTGAACCCAATAAAAATATGCCCGGCCAACCCAATTCTGAATAATTTGTTGAAATTAAAGAAATTATTATTGACATCTCAACAATTCTATCACAAAAAATATCTAAAATTCCCCCAAATATGGTGCTTCCTTCTAATCTTGCTAAGCTACCATCTAAGGTATCAATAAAAAAAGAAAGCGTCATTAATATGAGAGAAATTGTTATGAAAATTAATTGAGAATTAACAATTAGCATGCTTAAGAAGATGAAGAATGCGCTAAGTAAACCAACTATTAAACCAATAATAGTTAATTGATTGGCAGAAATTCTATTCAATAATACTTTTTTAACAACTTTTTCAAGCGCTTTTATTAATTTCGTTTTAATCAGCCAACTATCTAACAAGTTAAAATACACCTTAAAATATAATTAAATCATTTAATAGATCAACAAATTAAATCAATTTTTTACGGATTAAAGAATATTACCTTATTATTAATCCTTTTAAAACAAGGTTTTAAGATTTATTGTTTTATCAATTTTAAAGTGAATAAGTAATACAATAGTTTAAAATACTCAAAAGAAATAAGATGATTTTCGGGATATTCCTCTCATAATATTCCTTAAAATAAAAATAATTACGTAAAACTTTGATTTTAATCATTCTTTACAAATTAAATTGTTTTAGAATAACCAATATTTTTTCCAAAATTTAGATTCAATCAAATAATCTAAAAAGCTTTTTCATTTTGAATGTAAATAATGTTTTTTCTTGTATTAAATAACAAAATTAAAGAATTGAGCGTACATTTTCAAGGAATTTATTTTTAAACCTTTTATCATGATATTTTTTTACCATATAAATTTAAATTAGATTTTATAAAAAATTAACATAATTCTATGAATCTTAAATATAAAAATTGAATTTTGGTGAAAATTTTCAATTTTTCGGCGAAAAAACAAAAAATTAGTTAAACTTTTGAAATACTTCTATTTTGGGTGCGGTTAAAACAAAATTTTTCGATTTAAAAAATGAAATATTAAATTCTTTACACCAATGTATTAAAATGTAAATCCAATAAAGATAAATGGAAAGGAGGAAAATGATGAAATTTAGAAATAATAAATATGTAGGAATGTTTTACTTGTTTTTCATTCTCTCCTTTATAAGCATGCCTTTGAGTGAAATTTTCTACACCAATGAGCTTATTGAACAAAAAAATGAAATCAATATCCGACAAGGAAAATCTTGGAACTTAACAGGAAATCCAATAATTATTGATGATTCTGATCCCACTAAAAATTGGAGTTATACCGCTGCTCATTATGATTGGTGTAGAGGTTCAGGTACTTTACTCGATCCCTATATTATTGAAAATGTAACTATTGATGGACAAAATTCTACCAATTGTATTGAAATCTTAAATTCAAACGTTTATTTTATAATTAGAAATTGTACACTGTATAATTCTGCTACATATAAAGCTGGGCTCTCCTTATATAAGACATCTAATGGAAAACTAATTGATAATCATTTGTCTTACAATTATATTGGAATTTACCTTGATAATTGTAATAATAATGAACTTAAGGAAAATAATATGACCAATAATGATGCTGGTATTTTTTTAGGTAATAGCAACAATAATACACTGACTAAAAATAGGATGAATGAAAATTATTACGGAATATATTAGGTGTCAGTAATAATAACACGATTTCAGAAAATGTTGTAAATAATAATACAGTTGGGATTTCTTTAGATTATAGTTATAACAATACGCTTGTCGAAAACATTCTAAAATTAAATGGAATAACCATTTATGGATCTAAAGAGCAAATGATATCACACATCATTGATACTACAAATTTAGTGAATGACAAACCAATATATTATTATACTAATGAAGTAGGATTAGGATCTAAAAATTTTTCTAATGCAGGTCAAATAATTTTAATAAATTGTAACTATTCAACGATTAAAGGAGTAAATACAAGTAAAACTACTATTGGGATTTCATTAAATTATTGTTATAATATAACAGTTGCAGAAAGTATTACAAGCAATAACCTCTATGGGATCTACATTAAGAATGGGAAAAATAATACATTTACAATGAATTTTATAAAAAATAATAATGAAAAAGGGGTTTATATTTTCGACGGGGTTCACAATTTATTTTATAAAAATTATTTTATCAAAAACACGTTACACGTGCTAGCTGAAGGGATTACCAATAACTTTTGGAATAACTCTGAAATAGGGAATTACTGGGATAATTATACCGGAATTGATTCTAATGATGACGGAATTGGCGATACGCCTCATAGTTTTAATGGTGGGATAGATTATCTTCCTATCGTGGATAATGATCCTCCAAGTATAAAAATCAATCTTCCAAAGATGAATGAAATATTTGGTGATATTGCTCCTAATTTCAATGTTGAAATTAATGATTTTTTACTTGATTCAATGTGGTACTCTCTAAACCATGGTAAAAATATTACTTTCATATCAAATGATACTATTGAACAATCTGAATGGAATTATTTACCTGACGAGAACATAACTCTTACATTTTATGCAAATGATACATCTGGTAATGTTGCTTTTTCAGAAGTAGTAATCCAAAAAGATACAACAGTACCAAACATCGTTATAATCAATCCAGTAATGAATGAAGAGTTTGGAGAAACAGCACCAACATTCAGAATTACTATTGAGGAATTAAATTTGGACAAAGTATGGTACACGATAGAAGGGATCACAGAAAAAATTTTCATAAATGATACTATTGGGATTATAAATCAATCAATCTGGGAATCAATACCCCCTGGTCACGTGACAATCAGATTCTATGCAAACGATTCAGCTGGAAATGTAATGTTTGATGAAGTAATCATTATAAAAAAAGTTTCCTCAGAGAATATTCCAGTCATTCCTAGGTTTAACCTTCTGGCATTATTGGGAATTACATTAACAACGATGTTAATAATTGGTCAAAGGAAAAAAGATTTTAAAATAAATTAAAATTATTTTTTTTATTTTACTTTAAATATTAAATTCTTTTTAAAATTTAATCAAAAATATAATAAAACTATAATCATTTTAGGTTTTCATGCTATGGAGTTTTTGAAATTCTTGATAAAAGAAATTAAATTAATCAAAATCACCAATTTAGATTTTTAATTGGATGGGGATTAATTATAATGTAAATATTTTAATTCTTAAACCAATACTTTATTTTTATCTAATATTCTTTGAAATGACATGTTTAAAATAACATTTTTAACACCAAATACATTAATTACATTATGAATAAAAGTAGAAGACAAGAATGGTTTGGACACGTTAGTGACGATGATTGGAACGATTGGCACTGGCAAGTCAAAAACAGAATCACGACATTAGAAGAACTTAAAAAATATTTAACGCTTACCAAGGAAGAAGATGATCCAAGAATATTGCAGACTTTAAGAATGGCAATTACACCCTATTATTTAAGTTTGATAAAAGATGATTCTCCTTATAACCCGATACGAAGGCAAGCAGTACCAACCATTCACGAGTTGAAGAGAGCTCCAGAGGATCTTGAAGATCCTTTACACGAAGATGTGGATTCTCCCGTTCCTGGTCTCACGCATAGATATCCAGATCGAGTATTATTTTTAATTACCGAAGTTTGCTCCAGCTATTGTAGGCATTGTACTAGAAGAAGATTTGCTGGACATCATGATAAAGCACCACCTAATTCTCAAATTGAAAAATGTTTAGAGTATATAAAAGAAACTCCACAGATTAGAGATGTTCTATTATCCGGTGGAGATGCTCTTCTTGTTTCGGACAGAAGATTAGAAGAAATCATTTCAAAACTAAGAGAAATTCCACACGTGGAAATCATTCGCATTGGTTCGAGAACTCCAGTAGTATTACCCCAAAGAATCACACCAGAATTATGTGAAATGCTTAAACAATACCATCCAATTTGGTTTAACACGCATTTTAATCATCCAGATGAAATCACGGAAGATTCAACGCGGGCTTGTGCAAGATTAGCAGATGCGGGCATCCCTCTTGGAAACCAATCCGTTCTTTTAAGGGGAATTAACGATTGCATTCATGTAATGAAAAAACTCGTACATGAATTGGTTAAAATAAGAGTTCGGCCATATTACTTGTATCAATGCGATTTGTCAGTAGGGCTCTCTCATTTCAGGACAAGTGTGGCTCAAGGCATTGAAATAATTGAAGGCCTTAGAGGACATACATCGGGGTTATGCGTGCCCACATTCGTCGTGGATGCTCCAGGAGGTGGTGGTAAAATTCCAGTAATGCCTGATTACACTATTTCTCAAGGAAATCATCGTGTAGTCTTAAGAAATTTTGAGGGCGTCATAACAACTTATGAAGAACCAAAAGATTACGAACCGGGATGTCGCTGTGAAATTACTGAAAAACAAATTGGCGTAGCAGCTTTATTAAGTGGACAAAAAATGATGATCGAGCCAGAAGATTTAGAAAGGGGTGCTAGAAGAAGAAAATTAACTAAATAGAATTTCATTTAGGCAATAAATATGTTTTAATTACAACAAAAAATTTATCTTTGATTCTTTATTGATAGTTCTAATAATTTTATAAATTTCGATATACTTTCCTTAAAACTATTCTTCATTACAGATTTTAAATTTTTTATTGAGAGAATTTATCTAGGATATAATTACGTTAAGCTATTGTAATTATTCCAAAGTATTAGTCAGAAATATAATTCAATTTATATAAATTTGCATTTCAAATGATTTTAAGCAGCAATTTTACCTTTTTTACTCATGAAGAATTAATAATTGTATTATAAAATAAAAATTAATCTCTTTAAAAGTATTTTAAACCTCTTAAGAAAGAAAAATGTTAATATTTAAAGATAATAATAGAATTTTACAGATTTTGAAATTTTTCATAATAAAAAAAGATAATATTTTTTAATCAAAAAATCCCATATTTTTGTTATATCATTATTAAAAAAAATCCAGGTAGAAAAAATTTAATTCAGATACTTAAAAATCTAATCTAAGTTTTAAAACATGAATAATGTATAAAAAATTAGACTATGTTAGCTGATTTAAATGAACAAAATTATGTTAGATGGGTTTTCAGACTTAATAAAGTTCACAATTCCGCTAAAATTTTTTTTTACACGTCTTAATAAGGGAAAGAACATTGAAATGGAATTTTTTAAAGATATTAAATGGCCCAAATTTATTGATTACATTTTCCTTAGCATGGATTTGGAATTTTTTTATTATCTCTTATCATATCAAATTAAAGTTAGGGGAGCAAGAAAAGCGCTCATAAAAAGAGCCGATAAATTGCATGGACTCAATGACTTGACTATTGAAGTTGCTAAAGAACTAATAACCGCAAAATTAATGAAGGAAATAGATCTTAAAGAGTCAATTTCACTTCATGAAAAAGCCTATAAAAAAGGTTCAAAATTCATTCCTACCATTAAAACCTTAATTAAGTTCTTTAATTCGATTTCAATGTACGATAAAGTTGAAGAATATGAATCAAAATTGAATTCTCTATCGAGAATTTCACAAACCAGTAAATTTCATGACCAAGATTTTCAACATTTATTATCACAATATTACCAACAAAGGGATTCTTTAAGAAAAAAAGGCATGAAGATCAAGAAAAAATATAAAAACCTCTTTTCCATTCAAGATGGGTTTTTAGATATCTTGATTAAGTTAAATGAATGCATACAAAATTATGAAGAAACCAAAAAAAATTACAAAAAAAGTACGATTTTATATTTCATTCAAGAAAGCCTTGACATTTTAAAATTTATTTCAATTATCTCTGGAATTATTTATTATCATCTGTGCCATAAGTTTAATATCGAGCCTATAAGAAAGCATTTATTGCTCAATCTAATTCATTGTTTGGGCTATGCTCCAGAACCATTACCTTTAGAGCAATCTTATTGCTATCTAAGCTTAGAAAACCGTAAAAAATCATTTTTATCTACTTTTAGTTCAGACTCAAATGCCCCTTTTAAAATTAAATCCCTTAGAGAGATAATATATTTGCCAAAGGACGGAGATTTTAAAAATCCAAAACCATCTAATTATGAATGGGTGCTTAAGACCGATTCTCTTGATGCAATTTCTCCAAGCATGTCGGAAAAAACGTCTACAAGAGTTAAAAGTCTAAATGGGAAAGAAAAAGATCATTCAGGCCCAATTTTAGCTCATATAAAAAGTCATTTTGGGGAAATAAAAACTGTTTATCACAGTCCCAGCAATTTTACTGTTCCCATTGATGTATACGTTGTTCCTCCAAGTAAAAAGAGAAATTATTCATTATTGATTACACATGGTTTGAGTAGAAAGCCAATGAACGCGCCAAAAGATGCTTGGAAAATATGGGATATAGATTTTTCGATCCTACCAAAAAAAAAGTTAGAGTTTGTCTCCTGTAAATATGCAGAATTGGTCATATTACTTCCTCCTGACTGGCCCTTACCCAATATTTTTGAAAAAATGGAAAGCATTGAGCGTGCCTGGCCAATTATGGAATTACATTCAGTTATTAATTATGTTTATGATAACAATCAATGGATTTGGAATGGACATACAATGGGAGGTTTTGATGATCAATTTGAACCATTTGCAAAAAATACAAAATTGGGGGGATGGTATTTCACTTTTCCTTTAAGACTGCCAGAATCATTCTATATGTGGAAAGTAAATGATAAAAAATTAGTTGTATTCCTACAGATGATCCCATTGTATAATGAAGAAATAAAATTTGCTATTAAATACGGTTCTGATGGACTCAGAGACAGATTTTCCAGATATGGTATTTCTGATATAGTAGATCTTGATAGAATAAACACTTGTTTATAATAAAGCTGAATTTTTTATTTTATTTTATTTTATTTTAATAAAAAAATCTCATTTATCTTCTGCTTTTTTGGCATATTCTTGTTTTTTAGCTTCTCCTTTAATTTCATATTTAGGCCACATCCATTGTATGAGTTTTGGAAAGCACATTGCAAACTTCGATAACATTCCTTCTGATCTGGGAACGCAAACCTCCATTTTTTCTTTTAATACTGCTTTAAGTATTGCTTTTGCTACTTTTTCAGGTGGAATTGGTTCGTGAATGAAAGAGATTGGCGAACCTCCATGTGCTGCTTCGTATCTAAGCATTGGAGTATCCACGGAGTCCGGAAAGATTGTAGAAACAATGATTCCTTGCTTGGCAAGTTCTATATTTAACGTGAAATTGAGGCCCCTTAAGGCAAATTTAGTTGCTGAATATATTGAACTATAAGTTTCCGGAACAATGCCAGCTAAAGAGGAAATCGTGATGATATGCCCCTTTCCTTGTTTTTTCATTATGGGTATTATTTCCTTTTCTAAATGAATAGTGCCAAAAAGGTTAATTCTAACTTGTTTTTCAATATCCTCATAAGTAGTATCCTCGAAAGCTGCTGGAATGATGATTCCAACAGTGTTTATTAGAAAATCTATTCTACCGAACTTTTCGAGAGTTTTATCATACAAGTTTTTTACTTGTTCCAAATTGGTTACATCACATTTAATGAAAATTGGTTTTCTTGATAATTGATTCGACAAATCCGCTATACCTTTTTCATTAATATCGGATAAGACAAGATTAGCCCCCAATTCATCAAAAAGTTTAGCAACTGCTTGTCCTATCCCTCCAGAAGCACCACTTATAATAATAACTTTATCTTTTAGTTCCTTCTTTTTCATGTTTAGAACCTAATTTTATATTTTTTCTTAAGAATTATTATTTATAATCTTTAAATTTTTTTCATTGAAATTTTCTTTAAATTGATGAGCATTCAAGAGAACTTTCAAATTACAATAAATCTATCATTAATGAAAAGAAAATAAGGTTGAGGTAAAAATAAATTAATGTAGAAGTTATGCTTCGGGAAATTCTTAGAAATGAAATTCATTTCGACATTTTAAATATTTTATTAAGGGTTCTGGAAAAGTTCCAAAATCTTGAAATCATCAGAAATAATTTGGTCATATGAAATGGCTTGAAATTTGTTCGATTTGTTTAAATTTGTCATGAAATCATCTACTAAAGTATTAAATTCTGGATTATTAGAAAATTTTGAATTGATAATCAGTACATAATTTTCATAACTTTTCCATTGTCCTTTCTCATGCATGTAGGATTTTACTGAATTTTCTTCAAGTTTAGATTTTAACTCTTTCATGACCACTTCCTTCTGAAAGTTTATATCATCCAGTAGAAGATAATCCAGAATTATTTCTTTATTCTTCTCATTTTTTAATATAATGATTCCTTTTCGCTTTTGGCCCTCAAAATTTATAGAAAAATTTTCTTTTTTTGATTTTTGAAAAATTTCATACATTAAATATTGAAAATCCTTGAATGTTCCTATTTTTGCTTGTTTTATCTTATTCATTATTATATTTTTAAATGATTTATTAACTTCATAACCAATCCCCTTTCGAAATAATGCTTTAGCGACCTTTAAAGTTGTTCCTGAGCCTATAAATGGATCTAACACTGTATCTCCAATAAAAGAAAACATTCGTATTAACCTATAGGGCAATTCGTCAGGAAACATCGCTAAATGTTCTTTTTGAACAATACCGGGGAATCTCCAATGTCCCACGTACCACTTCTTCCATTCACTTAGAGAGATTTTCGACAATTCTTTTACACGTAAATCTACTTTACTTTCTCTACCCCTATATTTTTTGAAAATTAAGATGTGTTCATAATCATAAGTCAATAAACCATTTCTAGGATAATATATTGAGCCCATTAAGGAACAACCGCCAGTCGTGTTCGTAGTGCTGACTTTTTGCCAAATGATATCTCCTAAATAATCGAATCCAATATCAATGCAATCATTTATAATTCTACTGGCAATGGATAGAATTCTATATCGTCCGTATTGCGAAGTTCGCAGGTACTGATCTCCTACATTAATAACTACACGACATTGTGGTTCAAGTACCCGAAAACACTCGCTCCAAACACGTTTTAATCTCTTAAAATATTCGCTAAATGAGTCTAAGTATCCAATTTGATCATTTGACCCATAATCCTTTATTCTCCCATATGGGGGGGAGGTAATAATAAGTTGAATTGAATTGTCTTTAATTTCATCCATGCTCTCAGATGATTTGAAGTAGACAATTGGTTCTTCTTGTTCGAACAATTTTTATTACCAGTTCAAATCTATTTTTAATTTTCTTAATAATTAGGATCCTTTTTTATATGTAAAAAAAGTGTAAATAAAGTTTAATAAATAATCTAAGGTGTTATTAATCAGTAAATTATTAAAAAATAACTAATTTGAAATCTTAAATTTAAAAATGGAACATTAGATTTTTAAGATAAAAAATCCAACCCATTCTTGAAAATAATACATTAAAATGATTACATGTTAACTAACAACGAAAAAGCTGCCATCGGTTATTACAAAACTGCCAAGAAATATCACGTGTTAGCTCGGGATGAATCTGGAGAATTAGCCTATAATTATGAAGTAAAAAGTTTCATTTTTATTCTAAAATCGATACTTTCGATTTTAGGTGAAAATTCAAATGATTGGCCAAATTTCAATGAAATATATGAAAAACGAAAGGAAGATATTGATGCAATAAATGGTCGTTATATTAGTGATATTCCTAAATTGTTTGAACGTTTTCCTACGATAAAAGAATCAAAAATAAATGGCGATCCTGAATTAAAAAGTTCCTTTAATAAACTTTATTCATATATGGGCTCTTTAATGGCACATTTTGAAGTTGATTACGCTCTAAACATATGTAAGAGTTTCTTGGGATGGTATTTCAAAAAAAAGAGGAGAAAATAAAGATTAATAGTATAAAAGAATTAATTAAGATTTTAAGGGGTTATAAGGTAATTTCTATCATAGGATTATCTAAAAATGTTAGTAAAACAACGACTCTAAACCATATAATTAATAATATGGATAACAATGTAGTTTTAGGACTCACATCGATTGGAAGAGATGGAGAAAAATATGATTCAATTTCAAATTTTCCTAAACCCAAGATAATGGTGAAAAGTGGAACTTATATAGCTACAGCAGAAGAAAGCTTAAAAAATACTGAAATAAAAATAGAATTATTAAAACGAACAAGATTTAGCACGCCAATGGGAGATGTATTAATCATAAAAACGGTAGAAGATGGCTTCATAGAATTAGCTGGGCCTTCTATAAACTCACAACTACAAAAAATTTGTCAAGATTTGCTCCAAGTGGGATGTAATATTGTTTTAATAGATGGTGCTTTTGATAGAAAATCGTATGCAACTCCAACTATTTCTGAAGCAACTATATTATCGACTGGGGCTTCAGTATCAGAAAATATGATGGAAGTCATAAATCATACAGTACATTTAATTAATTTATTTTCGATTGATAAAGTTTCAGATGATAAGGTAATAGATATTGCTAATAAAATAATAAATTCTGCTAAAGTAGGAGTGATCAAAAGAGATCTCACTTGGGCAAAATTTCGCATTCCTACGGCTTTAAGTGCTGCTAAGGAAATTTCTGATATAATTGGTGATAATGTTAAATATTTGGTAATTAATAGCGCCCTTACCGATTCATTTTTAAATGATTTCATTAAATTCCTTAAAAATTATAGAGATATAACGATCTTGGTGCCAGATAGCACTAAATTATTTTTGTCTGAGCTTGAATTCAAGAAATTCTTGAAAAAAGGTGGTAAAATTAATGTTATTCGTCCCATTAAGATAATAGCAATTACAATAAACCCAATAACACCTTACGGCTGGCGTTTTGATAAAGTTGAATTTTTAAGAAAATTAAAAGAAAGAGTAAATGTTCCTGTTTTTGATTTAGGACCGTGCTTTTTTTAGCTATTTTATAGATCATGTTAAATTTTTAACTCATTTACACGGATTATTTTGAACTTTCATGAACAATTTATTAATTTTACTAAAACAAGCTGAATGATTATTTAAGAATTATTTCATTAATTTCTTTCATTCATCGTTAAAAAAATGAGAAAAAATTAAAGATAATAAAAAAAATTTGAATTATTTACTTTGGGTCTTTTTTTCCATTTTCTCTTTTCTTTCCCTTAGCGATTGCTATTCCTAATGCTATTGCCAACCCCAGAGTGGATAAACCGAATCCCATGGCGATAAAAGGCATTATTTCTGAAAGAATCGTTGAACTGATAATGGTGGGTTGCTCTTGATATATCATGGCAATACCATTTTCTGTTAAGAATCCAAAAATGCTCGCAGTTCCTCCAAATATGGCAGCATTTATCCTACAATTATCAATGAATAAATCTAACAATAAATCATCTGAACCTTCAGGATTTACTTCATAGAGATATAAATCTCCTAATATCGTTCCTGCGATCA
>Ga0190360_1000219_pt1 | contig 32484 bp, 30 predicted proteins | sample 48721834_MG_FD_161271 | JGI IMG/M metagenome (GOLD analysis project Ga0190360, IMG submission 161271) | Hydrothermal vent microbial mat bacterial communities from Southern Trench, Guaymas Basin, Mexico - 4872-18-3-4_MG | ecosystem: Environmental > Aquatic > Marine > Hydrothermal vents >...
AAAGGGCGGGTTATACCCGCCCTAATATTATTGCGAGAGTACAGTAAATTCAACTCGTCTATTCTGGGCTCTTCCTTCTCTTGTAGTATTTGGGGCTATTGGCCTTGTTTCACCGTATCCTCTCGCGATGAGCCTTTCTGCTGGTATGCCATGCTGTATAAGATAGCCCCTTACTGAGTTTGCCCTTGCCTCACTAAGTCTGAGATTATAGGAGCTTGAACCGACACTGTCAGTATGCCCACCAATCTCTATTTTTACATTTGGATTTGCCTTTAACAGTTCAACTATCTGATCAAGTATAGGATAGGAATCGGGGGTTAAGATTGCTTTACCTGAACGGAAATGGATATTATGGAGTACGATCTTTTTCTTCTCAACGAGTTTCTCATAGAGAGAGAAATTCTTTATTGTGGTTTCCTTGTCTTTTACTATAACGACCTCGGTAATGGGAACATAACCATCTGCTTCTATTTTTATGTTATATGTCCCAGGGGCTAAATCTGCCTTAAAGATGCCTGTTTCAAGGTCAGAGGTGATAGGGGTAATTTTTGTACCGAGAAAAGTAATTTTTGCTCCGATGGGTTTTTTGCTCCTTGCATCGGTGACAGTTCCTGTAAATATACCTTTCGGTTTATATATCCTCCTTAAAGCCTGTTCTATTGTGATCTCCTGGCCTGGTTGAACAGTAAGGGTTATCTTTTTTGTTACATAACCATCTTTGATCAGTTTCAATGTATATACCCCAGGTTTAAGTTGCACAGTTGCTTTTCCTTCTGTATCGGTCTGTATAGGGGCAATTGATGTATCTGTAAATACAACATTCGCCTGGATGGGGAGATCAGTTTTAAGATCCGTGACTGTTATAGCAATAACACCCTTCTTTATGCGTTTTGGTTTAAGCCTCTTAACTAAGGCACTCGTAGTTGTGAAACCGAAATTAAATCTCCATTTTCCAGAAGAGCTATAATAGTTTTCCGGGCTGCCTGACACAACATTCCAGTCTGGGACAAAGTCGGTATTTTTGAACATATAGTCTCCACCAAAATCGAATGTTACACCGACTGGCGTAATAAACCTTATTCCAAATAAAGTAAATAGGCTATCGGGTGCATTTGTATTTGAAGGAAAATAACAACCCCTTAAACCAAGGGTAAAACTTGTATATGGACCTGCCTGAAGTTCAAATCCACCCCCGTAGGTAAGATAGTTGCCATCCATTGCAAGTGCTGAGTTGAAAAAGTTTCCAAGTGTATCACTCGGAAAGGTTATTTGGACTTTTCCAGGCTTGTTGTATCCAACGTTCAGGTGAAATGAAAGTGGAAAAATGACAATGTCTGTCATAAAATCTGTCCAGAAATCAGGACTATGTGTTACATAAGGCATAAAATTATGTGCAGAATCAGAGAGCATAGCATCGTTCTGAGGACGACTGAATGTTAAATTACCACCTCCATTAAGCCCCACCAGCCAGACGAGTGGTAATTTTGTAGTATCGTTTATAATAGGTATCATAAATTTCAGCCCGCCGTAAGCATATCTGTTCCCCAGGACCCAGGAATCAGCCCTGTAACCTGCTGCGGTATTGTCCATTTGTTCATCATATTTTCCATAGAAAGAGCCTCCGAGGTACATCTCTATATAATCTATAATTCCGTAAGAAATGCCTATGTTACTTGTAGCATAATGATGGTATACACCGTAAGAGATCCCATTATAATACCTATCGGGGTATCTTTCTCTTGTATATTGCATATTAAGGAAAAAAGACATATTTGCCATTGGAAGATTTTTTGCAGATAATAATTCAAAAGATCCAGAGGGACCAGCAATGGATGGGTATGCAAACAGCGATAATAGTATTATCATAAAAACCTCCTATTCTGAAGAGTTTAAAAAGTGAGCCGTGCAGGAATCGAACCTGCGACTCCCGGCTTAAAAGGCCGGTGCTCTACCTGCTGAGCTAACGGCCCACCCATATACAATAATAACCTTAAATTTTTCTGTGTCAAGAATAGAGACGAATTTAAATGTCAAAATTCCGAGGTTTATGTGATAATCCAGTAATAATTGCAATAATTGAGAAGATGATCATTCCAAGACTTACAACCTGTGAAAGAGTAAGCAATTTAAAAATGAGTGCATTGCCTTCATAATATCTGAAAAAATCAATAACGAAACGATGTAGACCGTAAAGTCCTAAAAACAAATAGAAAATAAATCCTTCGAAGGGTTTTTTATCCCTGAGGTACCACAGAATGCCGAATATCACAAGAAGATCTATTGTAGAAATATTTTGTGTAGGTATAACCTTTAATGACGATAAAGAATTATTATGAATAAGGCCCCTTTGGAGTTGAGAGACATAAGCGGGGGGGAACCATCTTCTCGGGAATCTTATTCCTATCCAGGAATTCGTTATTTTTCCAAAACAGCAGCCATTTAGAAAACATCCTATTCTACCTATACCAACAGCAATTGCTAAACCCGGAGCAAAGGCATCAGCGGTCCTGGAAAATGAGAGATGGGAAATTCTGAGATAGATGAAAGCCCCTATAACTCCACCTATAAATCCTCCGTAGAAAACAAGTCCACCTTCCCAAACCTTCAGTATCTCAGATAAATTACTACTGTAGTAGGACCAATGTTCAAGGACATACCATATTCTTGCACCAACTACAATTCCTACAAGTATCCAGATGGTAAGATTTTCTACTTTTGAGGGGCCTATTTTGAGCCTTTTTGCCTCTTTTACAACAAAAAATAATGCGACAAAATAAGCAACAATCATCATTGTTCCATAGGAAGGAATAGAAAAACTATGCGTATGAATCAAGTATCTCCACATTTTATATCTTTCTTACAACAAAGGTTTTGGTAGGGCATTTTTCTACTGCGGGCATTAGGTCATCTGGATTTTCCACCTTATCATAATGTAAAATCGGGATATAGCCATTCATTGTTATCTGGCCCTCTGGAACAACCCTTGAACAGAGAGTGCACCCAATGCAGCCTTTTGAACATACTGCAGAAACATCAGTTCCCCTTTCCGGGGAAACACAGGCAAGATAAACCTTCTGATTTTTGGGTATTAGTTCCATAATGCCCCTTGGACAGGCTCTTACACATTCTCCACAACCCGTGCAATTTTCTTCGATTACAACAGGAAGACCATTCTCCCCCATATACATTGCATTAAATGGGCAGGATTCAACACAGTCACCCAGACCAAGGCAGCCATACACACATCCCTTATTTCCTCCTATCAAATCCATTGCCTTACAGGTACTTATACCATTATATTCAGCGAATCTCTTTGCAGTTTCAAAATCTCCAAGACATCTTACAACTGCTACCTTTGGTTCTACCATTGTAGCCTCAACACCCATTATTTTTGCAATTTTGTCAGCTGTTTCCTGTCCGCCTACAACGCATCCATTTACAGGATATTTGCCGGCTACAACCCCCTCGGCAAATTGGTCACATCCAGGGGCTCCACACCCTCCACAATTTGCCCCGGGTAAGACATTTCTGATTTCGGTGACCCTTGGATCCACCTCTACATGGAATTTTTTCCCTGCGTATGTGAGGAATAAACCAAAAACTAACCCCAACCCTCCAAGAGTCATTATAGATAACCAGACCATTTATCCTCCCAATTTTTTATTTCTTGAATTAGTATATAGAATTGCTGAAAATGTCAAGAAAAAAATAGATTTTTGTTTTTTAAAATCTCGGTATTCTATAAAGAAAAGCCCCACGGTCTTTAAACTTCCGCATTCACACTTCTCACTTCCGCATTTTCTATATCCTATTCTCTATATCCTGTATCCTGCAGTTCTCTTCTTCTGCCCCGTCTTGCGTATGTGAAAATAAATGATCAAATAGGCACTATCTGTGTAAAATCACAGGGGATAGTGCCCATCTGTCAGGTTGATAATAATTGAATATTTAGTTACTTTGCTTCTTTTTCCTCTGTCTTCTTCCCTGGTTTAACTTTGACTCTTTTTCCTTTTGGAATGAGAACACCTATAATAATTCCTATAATGAAAGAGATTAGTATAACCACTATTGTCCTGGGTGTGCCTTTCCACCAGAGGAATTTCAATGTAGAGAATACAAGGGCATTCTGGATGATGAAGATTAGAAAAAGAATTCCAAGTATTACAATTGTCCATATCTTTGCCTTTACTTTCATAATCGCCTCCTATTTTATTATTATTTTCTTTCTGCCATTTTCAAAGTAGATTCTCTCATTTTCCTTTATTCTTCTACCAAGAAAATCGAATTTCCCCTCTGGATACCTTCTGGGATGCACATTATTATCATCATTATCCTTTATGCCACCTTCAGGATAGTAAAGTACCCTCAATTCATTCTCGGGATTTCCCTTAAAATAACTCACATATACATCTCCATCACCGATTACAATGGAGGTGAACTTTACTCCTGCAACTGAATCAATAGATTCATAAATATCCCAATCTGTTCCATTATATCTTGCAAGATCAAGGTAAGGTGTAGCAGCGCTGAGAAGGTGGACAAATGAAACGATGGGCAATCCCATTCTATCACAGGTGGATGATATGGAATTCCCAGACCTGCCAAGGCCGGAGACTTGCTCAAAATTCCAGTTTCCGCCACTCCTGTAGGCATGCTTCAACCTTCCATACTCAGAGTTATAAAAAAAATGGACAGTCCCATCATTGGCGACAGAGATGGAGGAATATTGACCCCCATCATCCACCCTTTCCAGATGCCAGGTCCCATCAAAAAATCCGTACTTCAGGTCATCATTTGTGTTATCGTAATAACTGATGTGAATATTTCCGCCTCCATCCACTGCAGCAGATGTATACATTCCTACATCACCCGTTGCATCAACGGTACTTGTACTCCAGGATCCATTCTTTTTTGCCATCTTCAGGTTACCGTTTGTTCTATTATAATAGAAAACATAAACGGTATCGCTCCAAACCACCAGGGATGTGTACATTCCTACATCACCGATGTTATCCACGGTTTCAGTTGTAAAGTTGGTTCCAAAGCCTTTTGCTACCTTCAGGGCAGTATTTGTTGCATCGTAGTATGAAATGTACACATCACCATCACCTGCAGGGGCAATGGATGTATAGAGACCCACATTTCCATCGCTATCAACGGTGTATTTATTCCAGGTCGAGCCTGTTCTCCAGGCAAATTTAAGATTATTGTTAGAGAGATCATAGTATGAAATAGCAATATCACCAAGATAAGTTATTGAGGAATATGTGCCACAGTAGGATGTGTTATCCACCGTAATTTTTGAAAATGATAAAAGCATTAAAAATATGATCATTTTAATCCACCGTTATTGTTTTTGAAATGTTTTTTGGGAAATCGGGATCGATTCCCTTTTTAACACCAAATTTATATGCGAGTATCTGGAAGAAAATCGTTGCTGAGATAGGAACTATATACCTATTTTTTGTAGGAATTGGTATAAAGATATCGCTTATTTTTCTTAACTCGTTATCATCTGGGGCAACTGTGATGATCCTCCCAAGCCTCGTCTTTACTTCGTTTATATGGGAAAGAACAAAATGTTTATCCTCAACAGTGCTTACAAAAAATACAGGATACTTGTCTTCGACTATGGACAATGGGCCATGTTTAAATTCACCTGAATACATTCCCTCTGCATGCACATATACCACTTCTTTGATCTTCAGAGCACCCTCAAGGGCGGTGGGGTAGGTTATACCGTAACCAAGCACATAAAAATCTTTGTATGAATATATGTATGATAGAACCTCTTCTGCCATTTCCTCAAATTTTTCTATAGAATCATTTAGGATTTCAGGTATGGATTCAAATGGAATATATGGAATGTCAATAAACCTTTTCTTCCCACTTAGCATAGAAAGGTAAAGAAATAGTAAAGACTGGTTAATGAAGGTTTTTGTTGCAGGTACGCTTATTTCAATGTCAGAAGCAATGGGGAGTACGAGATCTCCCATCAGTGCAATGGTGGATCCAAGGTTGTTAACAACAGATATGATTCTTCCGCCACTTTGCTCCCTAAATAAATCGCATACATTCTTTACATCCTTTGTTTCACCACTCTGGGATACAACAATGAGAAGATCGTCGTCCTCAAGAACAGAGGCATAGAGCTCTCTGAATTCGGAGGCGAAAGAAATGTTTATGGTCTTCTTTGCAATGTTTGAGAAGTAGTATGTTCCAAGTAACGCAGAATGGTATGAAGTTCCTGCACCAGTAATGAAAATCCTTGGAGATGCATTAATGAGGTCTACACCCTCTTCATAAACGGTATTTCCAGATAGCAAACCTATAAGTGCCTTTGCCTTTGAAGGGGATTCATGGATCTCTTTCAACATAAAATGTGGATAGGAACCTTTTTCAACAGTGCTAATATCAAGCTCTGTCTCCGTTGGCTCTCTATCCAAGACCTTACCTGAGAGAAGGTCTCTAACGATAAAGTAGTCATTACCAAATTCTGCAAATTCATTATCTTTCATTACGACGATCTTTTTTGTTAGATCGAGTATAGATGCGAGGTCACTCGAAGCACAAATGAAATCTTCACCTACCCCTAAAAATAAAGAAGAGCCTTTCTTAACCACGAACATCTTATCCTCATCTACCTTTGTTACTATAAAGGCAAAGTCTCCTTCTAAATCTTTTGCGCTCAGGACAATGGCATTAATCATATCGTTATCGACCTTTAGATAATCTTCAATGATATGAAGAATAATCTCACCATCATTTTCACCCTTAAGCCTGTGGCCTGTGGAGATAAGCCTCAATCTAAGTGCAGGTGTATTGATGATATTGCCGTTATGCGCACCAATTAAATTTCCAGTACAATCAGTATGGGGCTGTGCATTTCGCTTTTCAGGAACACCAAAGGTTGCCCACCTCAATTGGATTATACCACGCTTTCCGCTAAGCTCAGTAAAATTCAGTTTATCTGAAACCTCCTCAATTTTGCCTGCATCCTTTCTGATTTCAAAATTACCAGTGTCGGATATTACTGCAACCCCTGAGGTATCATAACCTCTGTAGGAAAGTCTCTTTCCTGCCTTTAAGAGGACTTCACCCATTCCTATGTTTTTATCCTTGTATATCACTCCAAAAAATCCGCACATTTATCTTTTTGAAATGTATCACCAATCATAGGCTATGTCAACTGGAAAATTCAGCTTGCAATTTTGTTGACAAATAAAGTTTTGTATATATTATCTAAATATGTTATTACTATTGTTAGGATTTAGTGTTGTAAACCCTGATTTGGTCATAAAGACCAGACAAAATCAATTCAGTAAAATGATAAGGGATATTGCCTATAGTGTGAATTCGGATTCTTTCCGTATTTCTTACCAATGGATGAGAGGATTAAGAAATTACAGACTCGGTGTCCACAAACTGGAAGGAAATAGGTACAAAAAGACTATTTATGTTTTTAAAAGTGATACATTGTTCAGAATAATCAAAACTGGAAAATCTGCCAGGGTTGATATTATTAGTCCACTTGAGGATGCAAATCTTTTTGCCCATGACTGGTTAATGTTCTTGCCTCAATATGTTTGGACGAAGAAGGGAAATCCTGCAGAGATTTCCTTCAATTATTACGGTGCTGAGTGTAAATTATATCTTACAAAGGATGGCAAAATATTAAAAGTTGTGTTACATTCCCCTAAAAAGGATGTCTTGATAATGTATACAAATTATGTTGATTTAAAAGGATTTAGAAATTTTCCGACTGAGTGGGATATTACAATTAATGGGCACAAGAGACATTTTAGAGTTGAGAATATATTTCTTAACAGGGGGATGTGTGGATCTTGTACTTTCAAAATTCCTCCTCACTAATTAGAAGATTTATTCGTACTGTTTATAAAAGGGAACTCTTTTTCTTCTTTTTGAGAAGACTGTTTTATTTTCTTTGTTTTGTCCTTTTTTATCTGACCTTAATAGGTTTTCTCAATGCAGAAATTTTATTGACAAGGGTTGAATTATATATACTTATTGCGCTATCTGTTTTAGCGATACCTTTTTTTCTGTTTGCTGTTCCTTCAAGGGACAAAATAATAAAGAGAATAGAGGATAAGGTCCCTGAGCTTCAGGCAAGGTTGTTTCTTTTCTTTAACCCCTTTGTTACAGATAATGACTCCCGCATTATGTACGAAAAGTCAGAGAAGGAGTGCGCCGAAATTTTGAAACATAAAAACCCAAAGGAGTTTTCATATAAAGGCATCTACGGATTGAGTCTGATATTTTTCTTTTCTTCTCTTTTAATTTTTCTTTTTGCTCCATTTTCTCTTAAGATAAAAAATCCTCAAATTCATATACTGTTCAGAAAATCTGCTGTCGAAATGGGCAAAGATACATTTATTCTGGTGAGGGCTAATTTGCCAAGAATTTATATTAGATATGGACATAATAAACAACAGATGAGAAGGATTGGTAAAGATAGATTCGGTATTATTTTTAAACCAGATTCCTCCAGGAGATATTTTGTGGGATTTAGAAAGTGGTACATTCCCATATATATTGCTGTAAAAGAACCTCTCCAGATAGAACGAATATTAGTAAGGATTCATTTTCCGGTTTATCTTAACATCCCTGACATTGTGGATTCAACAGGTAAGAGAAGCATAAGGGTAATAAGTGGTGCTTTTGTAAATGTTTCTGGTATTGCCAGTAGAAAATTGACTAAGAGTGTTGGAAATGTAAAGGTGAAAATTAGTGATAATAGATTTAATCTATTGTTTCCAGTCAAAAAGGATACAGTGGTGAAATTTAGGCTTTACGACGAGTCAGGTATTTCCTCAAACGAGATCTCTTTTTATATAGATGCAATTCCAGATAACCCCCCAAAGATAAGATTCCTCTATCCCATAGGAGTATACAAACTAAAGAAATTACAGGTGGTACCAATAACAATTAAGGCAGAAGATGATTATGGATTAAAGAGAGTCTGGTTAAAGATTGGGAACAAAAGGATAGGGGAAAGGGACCTTGAGGGAGAAGAGACTTATATGGATTCTTTTCCCCTTGTTGTAAAGAATCTTTTGCCTGGAGAGACATTGAAGGTCTATGCAGCCTGCATGGATATTGCCAAGCAGGTCACTTTTTCAACGCCAATAGAAATATTTATGCCCTCTATGGAAGAAATTTTTTCTGGACTTGAAGAGGCAACAGATACATTACACAGGAATACAGGAGAAATCATTGAGAAAGAGGAGCAATTGAAGGAGCAAATAGAGAATTTTTTGCAGAAGGAGAAATTTAGTGAAGAGGATTACCTTGAGATAAGAAAGACACTCGAGGCACAAAACTCCTTGATAAAAAAGATAGAGAAGATGAAAAAAATAGCCGAGGTTCTTCAATCTCCAGAAGTAGCAAAAGAAATGAAAAGAATAAAAGAGCTTCTTAACAGCATTGATGTAGAAGAGTTAAAGAAGAACATTTCACAGAGTAGTCATAGCAGATCAGATCTTGATATGTTGAGAATAGATCAAAGTAAGCTCATTTCAATGTTGAAAATGGGAAGAGAACTTCTCGAAAAAGTAAGGGATATAATGGAGTTAAATAAATATATAAAAAAGAGCGAGGAAATACTACATAAACAGATGGGTATCTCAGAAAGAAAACCTTCTGATTCACTAAGTACCGAAGAAAAACAACTCTCAGATTCCCTTCGGAAAACAATGGATGGGATGAAGGAGAGCGAAATAAAGGAAATTAGGGCTGCCGTCTCTACGATTAGTGATATACCTGATGAGATGAGCAAACTTGGTACTTTTTATAAACAGGGAAGAAACCCAGAAAATCAGGAGATTTCTATAGAGCAAAAATTATCCGATTTTCTTGATCAATTGAGAATGATAAAAAATAAAATGACAGGTGGGAAAATAGCCAAGAAAAAGATTCTTTCCCTTGCATTAGGAATAAGATTTACTGCATTAGAGATGAATAGATTCATGAATACATTTGGTGGAGATACAGTGAGACTGGGTAGAAATGAAACTTTGATGGACCATATTGAGCATAAAGAGAAAATAACTGTGAGAAAAATAAAGGACAAGGATCTTGTTTTTATTGAGGGAATAAAAGAGGCAAATAAAAGAAATTTAGAAGAATCAAAGAAGCTTTTCATAGAAACAATGGCTTTCTCACCGGCGGTTTTTATCCTGTTGCAGGAGGCAGAGGATGCAATTCAATCAGGTATGGGGCAGATGGAACATAGTATCTTCCCACAGGTAACGTTTAAAAAATCAATTCAGAAAATGTTGAATTCGTTGATTGCACTATTTGAAACAAACCCTGCAGGTGCATCCTCAATGCTTTCAGCACTTCAGAAAATAATGAATCAGCAAGTTTCTATCGGCAAACAGCTTCAATCGCTCATACCCCTTCCTTCTGAACAAAGGGGAAAGGGATTGCAAAAACTTGCCGGAGAGGAAAGAAAGCTTGCCAAAGAAACCGGAAAATTGGGAGATGCCTTCAGACCACTTGCAGAGGAGATGAGAAGGCTTGCAGAAGAATTTGAAAAGGGATACATTAATCAATCCGTTTTAAAAAAACAAGAGAGAGTAATAAGACAGTTTTTGGAGGCAGAAAGATCTATTAGGAGAAGGGAAATTTCAAAGAAAAGAAAATCTGAACCAGGAAAATACTATCCTCCCGTGGAGGTTAAAGTACCCCAAAACTTGGGAGAGAAGAACATATATCTCAGAGAATTGTTGAATAAAAGGATAAAAACGGAGAGGTATCCAGAGGAGTTTAAAAGAGAGATTGAAGAATACTTCAGGAAACTTGTAGAATGATAGTACTACTATTTCTTGTTAGTGTTAAGAATCCCATTGACTTTGCAAAATCTTTTGAAGAAAAGGGTGAGTATGCCAATGCCCTGAGGGTTTATTCGATTCTTTATCAAAAGGATAGATCTGAAAAAATTTACAAAAAAATAAGTGAGATGTATGAGAAAATAAAACCTGAGGGAGTAAATAATGTGGTGAGAATTATGATTATGAAAGGGGAAACAACTGGTGCAGTAGATAAACTTGAAGAGGCAGTGAGGATTGTCAAGAAGAAATATCCAATCGGAATAAAAGTAATTAAAGGTATTGCAGATGGGTTTAGCGTATTTAAGAAGAGTCACATTTTACTGGAGTTTGCACCATTATATGATTTTTTCCACATCACCAGGAAATATTATAGAGAGAAAAAAAATACAATATACCTTAATATACTGAAACAAATATCTTCGGATATTGTTTATATTGCATTTCCTGTTGATTCAGTTGAAAGACATATAGAGGAATTTTTACAATACCTACCCCATGAAACGAGTAGAAGAATTCAGTATTACATAAAGAAAAAAGAAAACGAGGAAAAAATAAAAGAGTATCTTACAAAGGGAAATTATAAGCAAGCCCTTGAATTATTACGTAATCCATTGGAGAGGGGGTATATCTTCATTCTGGAGAATAGACCTGAAGAGGCAGTGTTGGAATTAAAAAAGGCGTTGGAGATGGGCAAAGTTGAGGCCACCTCCGTTTATATTATTTTAAGATCCAATTATAATATTAATGAGATGATACCCTTGATAAAATTTTATTATGGCGAAAAAAATGTTCCGAACCCCGACTCGGCCCTCTCAATGTTTTTCCTTTACGAGATGGGGAAAGAAATCAGCACAAAAAAAATAAAGAAGGATTCACTTATACTTCCTTATCTTTATTACGATATATATATAAGTGGAAAAAAGAAAGAATACATTGATTCACTTATATTGCAGTATCCTCTTTCCCCTCCTGCAATATTGGGAAGGAATATTACAGAAAGGTAGATATACCAAGAATTATTGTTCCAAATATAATGATAAGAACCGGTGGAAGAAGATACCTATAAACACCAGGAAATTCAGCTCCATAATACTCTTTTGATAGAACAAGACATAGGTGAACTGGTGAGAGTAACACACCTGCAAAACCCGAAATATAGGCAATTTCGATGATATTAAGGATGTAATATTGGGGACCGCTATGTATAAATGGAAGTAGCAACGGAAATGATACAGCAACGTATGCCTGATTTACGCCAGTCAAAAAGCCAGTTATAAATGGAAAAACATATAGAATTATTATTATTCCGATGGAAGTGATTCCCAATCTACCTACTGCCTCAAGTCCACCTGATTTATTTAAGACATTTTTAAAAAGTAAAACAGTAAAGATCACAAGAAGGCTTTTATAATTTAATCCTTTGAATATTTTCTTCAGTTTAACTTTTTTTAAAAGAGAAAGAAAGATCAGAGTAGCAATTGTAGTCGAAAAGATTGAAATTGTTATATCAACCTTTAATACCATATAGAGAAGGATAATGATTATAATGGGAAGAAAACCGAGAAAAATGAGAGATAGACCTTTGATTTTATTTTCCTTAGATTTCCTATTGGATTTCTTATGAATACCGAGAGAAAGGATTGGAAGTAGACCTGAAAACATAGCCAGGGGTGAAAATATCCATTGATGCAGTGATAGAGTTCTAACGGGGATTTTTATAATAAAGGATGCAACGATCAAACCTGGATAGATTGGCCAGAAGTATTCCCAGATATGTCTATACCAAAAATTTATATATGTTAGCTGTTCAGGCGTTAAGTCAATATCCCTTGATGAACTTTCAACAACAGGTGCTGAAACAAGAGCCCCGCCAGGCATTGGTAAAAGACCAATTAATGCAGGAGGTATAGATAATTGAAAAAATTTATTTTTTACGATAGAAGATATTCCCCTGTCAAGAATTCCGAGTATCCCCCCTTCTTTCATCAAAGAACCAAGAAGAAGAACAGAGAAAACGATAATTAAGAGTTTTATAGTTAATTTGTCGTATATTGTTCCCCAAAATACCATAAGGAAAGGGAACGGCTTCATAAGGAATAAAATGCCAGTGGCGGCACTCGCAATCAATAGGACAAGCCAGAGTTCCCATTTTCTGATCAGTAAAATTAAGATAATAACAATGATGCCTACTAACTTGAATAGTTCAATCAATTCTTCTCCTCGTTGGTCTATATATATTTGTAAAATATTTCTCTGTCAAGGAAAAAATAATATACAGAAAGAAATGGCATCAAAAGGATATATTATAAGATTATAACATAAGGGAGATATATATGTATTGTCTCCTCTAACTATGAATAAAATATTAAAGCGTTTAGAAATGGAAAATCAAGAGTTGCAAATTTTATAAAATCCTTTTATGTTATACCCAACCTATACCACTATGTGCCAGATTATCTTTAGTATTATAATTAATTTCTATTAATAAAAAGGGGGGGTATCTCTGATACCCCCCTTTTTTTACAATCAATAAGATATTATTTCTTTTCTCTTAGGACTTCAAATTCTACGCGTCTATTCTTAGCATAATCTGCTTTAGTCCTTTCGGGAGACACAAGGGGTCTTGATTCACCATATCCAACCGCTTTAATACGGGAAGAAGGAATATTAAAGTGTCTTACGATGTACATTTTTACTGCATATGCCCTTAATCTTGAAAGTTTCAAATTGTAAGCAGATGAACCACGCGTATCTGTATGACCACTAATTTTAACAATTATCGAGGGGTTTTGTACCATAATCATTCCAAGAGAATCAAGTACAGGATAAGACTCAGGTTTTATATTAGCTCTATTGAAATCAAAATTGATATTTCTGAATGTAAATTTCATTCTCTTTTTAAGCAGTAAGATATCCTTTTGTATGGTTTCTGCGGGTTTAACCTCCACCACAATTTTCTGCCTTATGTAATTTTTAACAAGCGGTTTTACATTCATAACGTATTTTCCGGAAGGCAAAAGAACTTTATAAATACCATTACTATCCGTTTTTATAACCTCAAATTTATTCATTGTTGAATCAAGCAATGTAATCTCGCAAATTACACCCTCTTTTGTCTTTGCATTTTGTGCTTTTCCAACAAGATAACCTTTGTTTATTTTTAATGCGCAAGTTTTTGTAATTGATTTTCCTTTTACTATATATACATTTTGCTCAAATGGGAGATAGTCTTTTAGATGGATTTTTATTTTGTATTTTCCTTCCAATAGATTAATTTTCGCAGTACCTGTGCTATCGGATTTTATCTTATACAATTTAGAAGGAATAATATTAATAGGTGCATCTGCAATGGGTTTACTGGATAATGTATCAATCACGTGGCAGATAAGAAGTCCAGTAGATGGTTGCATCAGTATTGTTTTGTATACTACTTCTTTTGGTTCGGCTTTAAATGAAACTGTTTTTGTTTCAAAATCTTTTTTCTTGATCTGTATTTTTATATCAGGTGCATAAGTCCGAAATGCAAATTTCCCATTGTTGTCGGTCGTTTTGGTGAATGTTTTACCATTCCCATATGTTACAGTAAAACGGGCAACGAGGGGTTTTCCTGTTATTGAATCCTTTACGATTCCACTGACTTTAGACCATGTAGGTGAACGGAATCCAAAATTTAATTCTGCACTAATCCCTTTTGTTCCGTAAAATAACCCTCTGTGGTTCGAGACCCCAATATCAAGATATGCGTATGGGAATTCAAAACCCAACCCGAGACTGTATTCTAAGAGTTCCTTTCCCCCTATCCCTATTCCTGCCCTGACAGGTAAGAAGCTGCCAAGGGCATATTCGCCTTCAACCGTAAGTTTTGGGATAACAGTCGAAAGTGCCGTGTTTGAGAAACCTTGCTCATAGTTAACGCTGAGTTTCCAGGGGTCGTAGATTCCACGCCAGACAGCACCAATATTGAGTATGGGTGGGAGGTGGGTTGTGAAGGGATTATAACTTGTCGAGAATGTCGTATCAATGAATTTATTAAAAATAGAATCTCCATTTATTGAATCCCCTGAAAGGAACATATCAAGCAATTTATAAAGATTTATACTATCAAGATTAACAATTCCTTCACCTATAATCAGGCCACCATTATCGGAGAAATCGAGTGAATCTGCATTCCACTTAATAAAGGAATAGGCATTTTTTAAGGATATCCCTGCTGTAAATGAATTTGAAAAATCGTACGCAATACCGATATTCGATCCAAATCCAGAATTCCCTTTTGGATCCAGGCAAAGTCTAAAAGAGACAGTATCGGTTGACTGTAAAAAATTACTATCCGAATTGAAATAAGACCTGTCTTTCGTCACATCAAAATATGCAACCCCGTAGAGATAACTAAACGAAGCACCGATATATAGATTGTGTTTGTTATTCAGTTTAATGGCTTGTCCATATCCAGCTGATACTTCTCCATATAGAATAGCATCAAGGTCATTTGTAGAAAAATTATAGATTTTCCCAAGCTGATTTCCATTAAGACCTAAATCAATAAGGTCTTTAGAAATATTTAAATTTACTCCACTAACTACCCTTGGGGCAAATGCAAATCTACCTATTTTCAGACCGAGTAGATTTGCGTTTGCCCTTGGATGAACTAAGAATCCTGATGAAGGGATATTGGATAAAAGTGTTGCCTTATCGGATTCTTGGAGTGTATCTTTTACAATATAACTGTTCCATAAGTTAATAGATAAAGCATTGTTTGTGGCTTCTAAGCCCAATTTTATTACGTTTATATCAAGGTTTGGGGCGTATTTATAACCAAGCATTGCAGGATTATAAAATAATGCCCCGGCACCATTAGACGCTTGAGAGCCATATTGTTCAAAGAGGTTTTGATATGATGCATTCAGGGGAAAAGAGAATGTCAGTACTAATACTGCTAAAATAAATATGAACTTTTTCATTATTGCCTCGCTATTTATTACCGTTTATGTTTAACCAGTAGTTAATTGTAACATAGCCTTTGAATCCTATATAATCAGAGGGTCTTACAAATATCTTTCCGATTGCAGGGGTGTTTGCTTCTATCAAATATATTCCTGAGGTATCATCAAAAACTTTAGCAGCAGTGGAGTCAATAGTTAAATCAAGGTCTGAAATTGTATCCGAAATCGCATATCCATTTGTATCTGTTTGGGGTGGGAATAATGAATCCGCAAGAAAGAATGTATCTGCCTTGGTTGAATTCATAAGATAAACTTTATATTCAAGCCCAATTGGTAAATGATTCCACAAAACAGAAGCTATATTTATATAATTTATCTTGAAATTTGTGGTATCAAGGGAATCAGGGTTAAATGCCTTTCTGATATCGTCTGAAATAGTAAAAGGAACTTCAAACGTGTAGACAGTATCGCCGTTCAGGTATGCATCAAATACAGATTTTATATAACCCCAGGCAGAATCAAATGTTGCAAAACCATTTATACTGTATCCTTCAATGACCATTTTATATCCACCGAAATTAAAGTTATGGAAGCTTTTCGTAAGAGTCGTATCAAAATTACCAGGGGGTAAGGAAATCAATAAAGAATCGAATAGTGTTGTATCCTCGGTTAAGGCAGTTAAAGAGTAGTTGACTTTTCCTGTGAACGTATCGGGGCCAGGACAAAATCCCTTGAGGTGGGCAATACCATCTATAGTTTTAAGTGCTGTGTGAAAGACAGTTTTTAATGTATCAATTTTATCAGGTAAACTTTGTTCTATCCCAAGATAGAACACCAGAGAATCCTTTGCACCTTTTGAACTGCTATAATACGCTGTATCGGATCTTATAAATATCGAATCATTTTCAATATAAAAATGCCAATGACCCAGGTTGCCATTGATTGAATCAATAGCCTTTTGAACTGTCATAGACGAATCCCCTATAGGAAAGTTTAGATTTCCACCTATAACGGGAAGACTTTTAGGATATTCGATATTACAACCAACAAAAAATGAAAAAAGCAAAATGTAGATTAAGATTAGTAAGTTTTTCGACTTCATAATAATACCTCCTTTTTGTAATTTTATGTACTACACTAGTTTACAATAATTGTCAAGGATTTTTTATAAAAAAATGAAAGCATATAGAGTTGGTTGAGGATATGTCTCTCATTGTCTCGGTGCTTGATATTGTGACATTTTAGTTATTTTTTTTCTTCATCCTCTTATAAAGTTGTCCCAGAGAAGATAGTTTCAATGATTTAAATGGTTTATAACTAACTATCTCCGAATATTTAAGCCCAACCCTGTCCTTAAGAAGAACAAGTAACTCTAATCGAAGTCTCTTATTATATTGAAAACTCCCATCCAGTTCAGATACTTTTATCCCTTTTGCCTTTTCAAATTCCTCTACAGTACTTACTCATAATACATACCAATGATAGTGATTGGGGAAATGTCACAATGTCAAGCACCAAGACTTGAAGGGACTAAATTGTGATAACAAATATTTTAAAAAACCATTGACATAAGTTTTTTATTATATTATAATATTTAAAAATAAACAAGGAGGTCATAATGGGATGTGAAACAGCTACTAATTTTCAATATTCACGCGGCCTGGAAGGAGTCATCGCTGCAATAACATCTCTCAGCTGTATAGATGGAGAAGAGGGTATTTTAATCTACAGAGGGATACCTATAGAATCAATTGCAAAGAACTCAACGTTTGAAGAGACAGCGTATTTTCTTTTATTTGGCAAGCTCCCCACGAGGGTTGAGCTTGATAACTTTATTGGGGATCTAAAGGAACATAGAAAACTATCTCAAGAAGAGATAAGGCTTATTGAAAGTTTTTCAAAGGGATCTCATCCAATGGATGCACTCAGAACATCTGTTTCAATTATGGGTTTATATGACCCCTCAAAAGGTGCTGAGTCGATGGAAACAAATTTGAGGATAGGAATTAGAATTATTTCAAAGATGCCATCCATTATTGCCGCATTTGATAGAATGAGGAATGGAAAGGATATTATTCCTCCAAATAATTCTCTTGGTCATGCCGCCAATTTCCTGTATATGCTAAAAGGCGAGCTCCCTGATGAGGAAGATGCAAGAACACTCGATGTTGCACTTATTCTTCACGAGGATCATGGTCTTAATGCGTCAACATTTGCTTCAATGGTCACTGCCTCCACCCTATCTGATATGTACTCAGCTATTGTTTCAGGGATCGGGACACTTAAAGGTCCACTACATGGGGGTGCAAATGAGAGGGTACTTAAAATGCTTAATGAAATTGGGAAACCTGAAAAGGCAGAAAAGTATATAATGAATGCGATTGCAGAGCATAGGAAAATTATGGGTTTCGGTCATAGGGTTTATAAGGCATATGATCCAAGGGCAAGAATACTTAAAGACTATGCTGAGAAAATTTCGAAAAAGCGTAGGGATATGACATTAATTCAAATTGGAGAGAAAATAGAAAAAGTAATGATAAGGGAGTTAAGCAAAAAAGGTATATTCCCCAACGTAGATTTTTATTCAGGCATAGTTTATCATTTTCTTGGAATACCTACAGATATCTTCACACCTATATTTGCAATGTCAAGAGTGGTTGGTTGGGTTTCTCACATTATAGAGTACACTCAGGCCAACAGGATATTTAGACCCAGAGGGATATACAATGGTCCCATTGATGTTGAATATGTGCCAATAGAAGAAAGGGGATAATATGGGGAAGACAATTTCAGAGAAGATAATCTCTGAACATGTTGGAAGAGATGTAAAGGCAGGCGAAATTGTGGTTGCAAAGGTGGACGTTGCAATGGTGCAGGATGGTACAGGGCCTCTCGCTATCCAGGAACTGCAGAAATTAAATTTGGAAAGGGTCTTTGATAATAATAATACTATTCTTTTTATTGACCATGCCTCACCCAGTCCCAAGAAAGAGCTTTCCAATGCCCAGAAAATGCTGAGGGAATTTTCAAAAAAGACAGGTGCATACCTCTCTGAAGTTGGAGAAGGGGTATGCCACCAAAGGCTTGTAGAAAGCTGGGTTAATCCAGGGGACCTGATCGTAGGTGCGGATTCCCATACCTGTACATCGGGTGCACTGGGGGCATTTGCGACTGGCATGGGCTCTACAGATGTTGCATTGGCCTTTGCCCTGGGAAAGGTCTGGCTGAAGGTGCCAGAGACTTATAAATTTGTTATACAGGGTAAGCTACCGGATGGTGTTTTTTCAAAGGACGTTATTCTTTACATAATAGGTAAAATTGGCGCAGATGGTGCAACTTATAAGGCAATGGAGTTCGAAGGTGAAACAATAAGAGACTTAACAATGGAGGCAAGATTTACGATAACAAATATGGCTATAGAGGCAGGCGGGAAGACAGGATTGATAGCAACCGATGATACTACCCGAGAATACCTTGTTAAGCATGGTAGAGGTTCTAGATTCAAGGATATAAAGTCAGACCCAGATGCAAAATATGAAAAGACTTACGAAATAAATGTTTCTGATATTGAGCCAATGGTCTCCTTCCCCCATACAGTGGATAATGTAAGGAAAATTTCTGATGTTGGTAATGTAAAGATTGACCAGGTTTATATAGGTACATGCACAAATGGGAGAATTGAGGATTTGAGAATTGCAGCTTCTATATTAAAGGGAAGAAAAAGGCATAAAGATACGAGACTCATAGTAATACCTGCATCTAAGGATGTATTTATACAGGCATTGAAAGAAGGATTATTGGAGATATTTGTAGAGGCTGGTGCTGCTATCGAGTCACCAGGGTGTGGTCCTTGTGTGGGTATACATAAAGGTGTTCTTGGTGATGGCGAGAGTGTACTTTCTACCCAGAATAGAAATTTTAAAGGGAGAATGGGCAATCCAGAGGGTTTCATTTATCTTGCCTCACCTGCTACGGCAGCTGCAACTGCTATAGAGGGTGTAATCACAGACCCAAGAAAATACCTATAGGAGGTGATATGATTATTAAAGGAAAGGTATGGAAATTTGGAGATGATATATCCACTGACCATATAGCACCCGGAAGATACTTCTATTTGAGGACTAATCTTCCTGAGCTTGCGAAACATGTGCTTGAGGACGCAGATCCAACGTTTGCTTCGAAGGTGGGTCCAGGGGACATTATTGTTGCGGGTAAGAATTTTGGTCTCGGGTCTTCAAGGGAGCATGCACCCAGAATTATTAAAATCGCAGGGATATCCTGCATAATTGCAAAGTCCTTTGCAAGAATATTCTATAGGAATAGCTTTAATATAGGTTTACCTTTATTAACTACAGATACAGACAGAATAGACGAGGGAGACAAACTTGAAATTAACCTCGAAAAGGGAATTGTAGAAGATGTAACAAAGGATATAACCCTTAAGACGGAAGCCATTCCACCATTTATGCTCAGGCTAATACAGGATGGTGGTATAGAAGAGCATATCAAAAAGTATGGTGACTTTAAAGTGGAGGAGTAATGGGAGAAAAGATAAGGATCGTAAATAATAAACTTTTTGTACCAGATAACCCTACTATTCCATATATAGAAGGCGATGGCGTTGGACCTGATATAATGAATGCCGCACTCCCTGTATGGGACAATGCAGTTAAATTTGCATACAACGGGAGAAGAGTGATAGAATGGAAAGAGGTATATGCAGGTGAAAAGGGTAGGGAGAGAAAAGGAGAACTACTTCCTTCAGAAACGATAGATGCCATCAGGGAATATATTGTAGCAATAAAAGGTCCTCTTACTACACCTATTGGTGGAGGGTATAGAAGTCTTAATGTCACACTAAGACAGACCCTAGATCTCTATGCGTGTGTTAGACCTGTAAAGTGGATAAGAGGAGTACCCTCCCCGGTGACCCATCCTGAAAAACTCGATGTGGTTATCTTTAGGGAAAATACAGAAGATGTTTATGCTGGGATTGAATGGCCAGTAAATAGTGAGGAAGCAACAAAGTTGATCGATTTTATAAAGGTTCAATTTAATGTAAATATAAGAAAGGATTCGGGTATAGGGATAAAACCCATAAGTGAATTTTGTTCAAAAAGGCTGGTAAAAAAAGCCCTTGAGTATGCACTTGATAACAAGAGAAAGAGTGTGACAATTGTACATAAAGGTAATATTATGAAATATACTGAGGGTGCATTCAGGGAGTGGGGTTATGAGATTGCCAGAGAAGAGTTCAGTGATGTTGCCATTACTGAAGAAGAGACAAAATCTTTGGACAGTATACCTGAGGGCAAGATTTTAGTCAAAGACAGGATTGCTGATAATATGTTCCAGCAACTCCTTACGAGACCAGACGAGTATGATATAATTGCAACTCCAAACCTGAATGGTGATTACCTTTCTGATGCCTCAGCTGCCCAGGTTGGTGGATTGGGTATGGCACCAGGTGGTAATATAGGTAACTTTACTGCCCTTTTTGAGGCAACCCATGGAACAGCACCTAAATATAGAGGAATGGATAAAGTAAATCCTTCCTCACTTATCCTTTCAGGCGTAATGATGTTAAGGTATATGAACTGGAAAGAGGCCGCGGATTTAATAGAAAATGCGATGGAAAAAACAATAATGGATAAAAAGGTAACATATGACCTTGCAAGGCATATGGAAAATATTACACCCATAAAGACCTCCGAATTTGGAAAGGAAATAATTAGGAGGATGGAGGATCAATGAAATGTAAGAATTGTGGAAAGGAGATAAGGGAGGACTTTCTCTACTGCCCATATTGTGGTTTCCCCATTAGCGAAGATGATCCAGAGTACCTGGTAAGAAGGAGTTTGGACTTTAGAAAAAGAGGGAAAATAAAAGATGCGTTAGAACATTGTGGAAAGGCTATGAAATTTTTAGAGGATCCTTATATTTATAAATGTGTGGGAGAGCTTGCTTATCTTGTTGGTGATTTAGAGCTTTCGATAGAGAGTTATAAGAAATCCATTGAATTACTTCCTGATTTTCCAGATACCATTTATGCAATGGGCATTTCATATTTCAGAATGGGCAGGATTAAAAGGGCGGTTGAATACTTTGAAAAGTGCCTTGAAAAGAATCCAGAGTTTTCGATGGCTTATTACTGGTTAGGTCATTCATACTACCATACAGGTCGTATTGACAAGGCGGTAGACAATTTCGAAAAGTTGTTAGAATATAGTCCTCAGTCAAAGATTGCACATTATCACCTAGGCATCGTATATCATTCAAAGGGGGATGATGAAAAGGCACTTGAACACTTTAAGAAGCTTGAGGAAACAGGGGCAGAATATGCAAGCCTCTTTTTTCATATGGGCAATGCACTCTTTAGACTTCACAGGATACCCGAAGCGATCGAGTATCTTAAAAGAGCCGTGGAATTAAATCCAAAGGAGGAGAGGGCGAAAACACTACTTTCAAGGATTGCTGAACCGCCAGCCCTATAGCAAAATTTATATAAATTTAACAGAAGTAAATTTGCTAAAATGATTTACTTATACTAAATCTGCAGTCTTCAATATCTAAAAATTATTTATAATTTACTTCTTTGTAATTCCATCCAGACAACAATCTACACATGCCTCATATAATTCTTCCATCTTTTTGAGATTTTCTGAAAGACATTCGAGGGTTTCTGGATTTTCCTTCTCCTTTGATGCCTCATAGACATCTTTTATTGCTTTTAATGCTTCACCCACAGCATTTAACGCCTTTATCCTTAATTTCAGTAGTTCTTTATTACTCACCGTTCCTCCTTTTTGCAGGAATATAATATAAAATATTAGATTGGCAAGTGATATTTCAAAATGTTTTTGTTCATTTTAAATCACTATAGTTTCAACAATAAGTTTATTTTCTCTAAACCTTTTGAAGTCGAGGGCCTTAACTTCTGGAATTGTAACGGGATTTCCATTGAGTATCATTTCTGACACAGATTTTCCTATGCCTGGTGCCTCCATTACGCCATGCCCGCTGAAAGCAGCGGCAATGAATAGGCCTTTGTAATCTGGGTGGAATGAAACGATACCGTTCTTGTCTTTATAATTGTGGGCATACAATCCCCCCCACATAGATTCTATTCTGCAATATTCAGATCCTTCAAGTCTTGATTGCATATACAGATTGATAAAGTCCTCGTAGTAGCTCCTCTCAGGTGCCGTATCAAATCCAGGTTTTTCATCCTCCTTTGCTTTTCCCACAAGTAGGTTTCCTGCTTCAGGCCTGAAGTATATACCTTTATCAATGATGGTAAACGGTATTTTTTCAATATTAAGATTAGATTTAGGTGGTTGAACTACGAAGAGCATCCTTTTTAATGGATACATAGGTATGTTTTGTTCTTCTGGTATTCCTGAATCCTCCAATAGTTTTTTAGTCCAGGCACCTGCAGCGACAATTACAATATCACTATATATTTTCTCACCTTTTTCTGTTATTATACCCCTAACCGTTTCTCCTTCAATGATGAGACTTTTTACCTCTGTATTTAATTTTAATTCGACCTTATCCTTGTGCATTTTATTGACCATCTCAAAGTATCCTACTGCAACTGCCGTAGAATTAATTAAACCGCAGTCGAGACCGAGAAGACCACCTGCAATGGGTTTGAGTTCAAGCATATCCACCGTTTCATTATCTAGGTGGTCAAGTCCAGTATGGAGACCGGTGATCATTTTTTCTATTTCCTCTGGTTTCAGAAGCTCTGTCCTTACCCCTGATCTATCCCAATTGGGTTTAAATGCACTTATTTTTTTAAAATCATCCTCATAATAGTTGAAAAGATATCCCCTTTGATCGAAGCCTACGGCCATCCCGAGCTCTTTATCATATTCATTAAATTTTTTAAGTGAATACGATGTAAGTTTCATATTGACTAGGGTTGACCATATATTTCTTACTCCTCCTGCACACAATGAAGTAGAGCCCTGACCAAGTGCATCTAATTTCTCTATAACAATGGTTTTTCCTTTATATCCATCCTTATAAAGATTGTAAAGTATACTACCTCCTATAATTCCGCCACCTATTATAATTAATTTTTCACTCATTTTATCCTCCCATATTTCCGAAATACTAAAAGAATTTTTTCACTAAGTCAAGTATTTTTTTCTTTTTGTGGTTATTATAGGGTGTTGAAGGATTGGTATATTGAAACAACAACGAAGAAATACAAAACACTTGCAATTTAATAAAAGGGAGGTATGCTATAAATAGAATAAAAGAGATGCTATGAACGTTAGGCATAATATAGTTGAGAAGGAGATTATAGATTTGGGAGGAATCCTACAATTGAGGTCAATACCTCAAAGATGTAAAAAACAGAAGATACAGAAAGTGAAAAGATAAAGAGTAAAAATTAATGGGGTTGGGAAAATGGTATTTCTTTTAGTTTGTTTTTATACTTATACTGAAACAATAGATGCATATATCCCAAAATATGATGCTTATAAACAGGCAGAGATTATCGTCCTTGGAGAAGTAATGGATTCCTTTGTAAATGACAGTATTTGTTTATTTAAGAAGAAAAGGGTGTTCAAAGGAGTAATTGATGATAAGATAATTGCATTGAAATATACATATATCAAAGGCAGATATTTAATTCAATTAAAAAGAATAGGTTCATATGATAAATTTCCTTTATATAAGATTGAGAAATTTTACGATGACATTAGAGAGGTTAGATTTTATACCTATGTTCTTCGTCTTAAAAGCAAAAAAAGAAGAATCAAAAGATTGTATTATGCATATTTAAGAGCGCATGGTTTGAAAAGAAAGGAATATCTTGAAGGAATGATTTCAGAAGGACTCACAAAGGAACTCATAAAGTCCCTACTTAAAGGGGAAAAATCCAATTACTTGAAAAGCATGATAATCAAAAACACTTATTCTGTTGATTTAGAGGATGACAGTGTAGATTCATTCTTGATTAAATTTTTATATAATGGGGATAAAGGTATAAAAAACTCTGCAATCCGTGCACTTGGTTGGAGAAAAAAGCAATGGACGAAACGATTTATAAGGGAAAAACTCTTTGATAAGGACTGCTGTGAGGAGGCAATAGAAATGTTATCAATGGACAAAAATTTTACTGTTGATAGCCTATTATGGCTCGTTAAAAATCTTCCCTATGAAAACGGAACGAAATTGGCGATGGAGAAAATTCAGTACAGGGTTGCAAGTGGTGTATACCTTAAGAAACACCTTCAAGAGTTTAATCAATCTCTCATAGATTCATTCATTAATATACTCAGGCCAATAGAATGGACAGAGGAATTGAGGAGCGAGATTGTTCAACTTATAAATCATCCACATTTACAAACCTCTTTTGTAGCCATTAGTACATTAGGTTATTCCCACGATACTACCGTTTCTCCTGTATTAAAGAATAAAATGGATAGTTTATTCCAATCGGAAAGAAGTAACATTAATATTAGAAAACTCATTGTATTAATCCATGCATTGGGTGAAATAAATGATAAAAGAAATATTCCCTTTCTTATTGAGATAATAAAATCTTCTTTAAATGATTTAAAAAAGAATAACAAGACCAGAGCTTTAATTATTCAGTCAATTTGGTCTCTGCAAAAGCTGGAGGCATTATCTGCTATTATAGAGCTCAAAAGTACAATTGAAAATGCAGGCGACGAGGGATTAAACGGAATGGTTGAAAATGCGATTAATAGATTAAAGTAGAAGTGAATTTGTTCCTTGTTGACATACCAACACCTCTTGGTTGTAATAATCTAAGTTTGAACGATGAGGCTCTTACGTAGAGAAACACCCACAGAATTCTAACTCAGAGTGACAGAGGGAAGCGCTGTTTCATCGCAAAAATTCATCCCAAGTCTCTATTCAGAATGACCGAAATGGATTGCGGTGATTTTCTCTGTTTTTTATCATTTTTCAACTTTTAGTATGTTTTTGTTCCTTTTCTTCTCTTAGATAATAAATTTATAATCCTTGGGTTAATTATAATAAGATAAGATAGGAAATTCATAAGGAGTAATTACAAAAATAACTTGACAACGGCCTGTTTCCGATTATTTATAAATCAAAGACTTAAGAAAGAAAAATAAAAAGGAGGACTTATGAAAAGGACCTATCAACCTCACAATAAAAGGAGAAAAAAGGTTCACGGTTTTAGAAAACGGATATCTTCAAAGAGTGGCAGAAGAATTTTGAATAATAGAAGAGCTAAAGGTAAATGGAAATTAACGGTATAGATAGTCCTTACAGTAAAAGAGGTATTACAGATAAGATGGAAATTTCTAGTGTCTTGCGAGAGGGTAAAAAAATAAAGGGTTTTTTTTTGATTTGTTTTTTCTTCCTGCCAACGAGAAAAAAATGGGTATTATTATGGAACATGGAATTAAGGGGGGAGTAAAAAGAAATAAAGCCAGAAGAAGAATAAAAGAAATGTTTAGAAGAAATAAAGATTTTTTGAAGGATGGATTTTACTTATTTAAGATAAAGAAAGTCTCAATTGGAGAAAACTTCTCCACATTAGAAGAGAGTTTTTTTTCTCTCTTAAAAGAGGGTAATCTATGGCAAAGGTAATGATATTGATAATAAGGTTTTACAGGAGATTTATATCGCCTATACTTCCTTCAACCTGTAGATTTTATCCTACCTGTTCTGATTATTCTCTTCAAGCATTCAAAAAATATGGATTTTTAAAAGGAGGTTTTTTGAGCACAAAGAGAATTTTAAAATGTAACCCCTTCCACCCGGGAGGGTACGATCCATTGAGGTGATTACATGAAAGAAGGCAAGAATCTTTTATTGGGATATGTTGCAATCATTGTTTTAATAGTTTTATACCAACTGTATTTTATGAAGACAAGGGCAAAGAATCCACCCCCCAAGGAGATGAAGACAGAAGAGGTAAAGATACAGAAACCAGAAAAAAAGATTGCGAAAGAGAGTCCGAAACCCTTAGAAACAAAGGCGATTTCTCCTACAATTGCTGTTGAAAAGGGCGGTGTAAAGGAACAGGAGATTCAGTATGAAAATGACTTTCTTAAAGTTAGCTTTACTAACATTGGTGGAGACATAAAAGAAATAAGGGTTAAAAAGTATAATGTATGGCTGAGACCTAAGAAAGGAAATTTAACGAGAACTGCTATTGTTGAGGGAAATACCAAAATAGATATGTCGAACATTCCATTCGAATATGAAATGATAAAAAATGGAGTAAGGTTTTATTACAAACAGGACTCTGTAGTTTATGAAAAGGTGTATACATTTAATAATAAAAATTATACGATAAGCCTTATGCTTTTGCCTGAAAAGGAGTTCTACTACGGTATTGCAGGATTTGATACAGATGAAAAGGTCCCGGATAAGAAGAGATTTATTGGAGCAATTGTTTCAATGGGAGGAAAACCTGTAACAGTATCCTTGAGGAAGATAGAAAAAGCCAGCAGCAATAGGATTTTCAATGGAATGATTAATTGGGCAGGATTTAAGACTAAATATTTTATAATCTCTGTGCTCCCTGAGAACTATGCAACCGAAACGGTAGTTGGAAAATTTAATGATCTACCTTTTGTTTCTACAAGGTATAATAATAAAGTTACTGTTTATGCTGGGCCATTAGAATATAATAAACTTGCGCTTGCTAAGAAAGGATTTGAGAACTCAATTTATTTTGGTATGACTCTTTTGAGGCCTATAAGTAAGGGTATCTTCTTTACGATAGTATTTTTACACAAGGGAATAAGAAATTATGGGCTGGTGATAATTATATTTACCATCCTTATGATGCTTATTCTTTCACCGATAAATATGGTCAGTTATAAATCTATGAGGTCAATGAGTAAAATTCAGCCTGAGATTGCCAAGTTAAGGCAAAAATACAAAAAAGACCCCCAAAAATTAAACGCAGCTACGATGGAACTCTACAAAAAATATGGTGTAAATCCATTTTCAGGATGTTTGCCTCTTTTAATTCAGATGCCGGTATTTTTTGCACTTTATGCTGTTCTTAATAGTACAATTGAATTGAAAGGTGCACCATTTGCCCTCTGGATAAAAGATCTGTCCTTGAGGGATCCTTATTTTATACTCCCAATTCTTATGGGTATCACTATGTTTATTCAACAGAAATTCTTCAGTCCCCAGGGTGCCACTTCTGAACAGAGGGGTTTAACATTTATGATGCCAATCATTCTTACATTTATATTTGCTTCTCTACCTTCAGGGTTGGTACTTTATTGGTTTGTATATAATTTACTTATGATATTACAGCAGTATTTTATTAAAAAACAAGCAGAAGGAGGTTAGGATGGAATTGGTAATTGTGGAAGGTAAGGATTTAGAAGAGGCATTAAGCAAAGGATTGGAAAAACTCAGCCTCACAAAGGATGATGTAGATTGGAGCGTTTTAGCAGAAAATGACGAAATGGTAAAGCTCAGGGTTACAAAAAAAGGAACAATTGAAAAATTACTTAAGGATATCGTGGAAGAATTCATTGAAAAATTTGGAGCAAAAGGTGGTGTCGAGATTTTTAAGAGAGAGCAGAACGAATTTTATATAAATATTGTGACAGAAGATTCTGATGCAGTCCTCATTGGTAAAGGTGGAAGGAATCTTGAGGCACTTCAACATCTTATATCACGAATTGTTCACAGATATGAGAAGACACTCGATATAGTGGTTGATGTTTCCGGTTACAGAAAGAAGAAGGAACATACGTTGAGTACAAGAGCTATTGCCTTTGCAGAAGAGGTAAAGAGAACCGGGAGGGAGATATTCTTTGAACCCCTTCCAGCATCTCTCCGAAGGGTTATTCATCTTGCCATTGCAAATAAGGAAGGTGTAAGAACATATACTATTGGAGAGGGTGACCTTAAAAAGGTTGTTATTGCCCCCTCGCGCAGATGAATGATACTATATGTGCAATAGCTACCCCCCCAGGAGAAGGCGCCATTGCCCTTATAAGGGTAAGTGGTAGACGTTCTATCCCTATCGTATCAAGTATTTTCGAAGGAAAGAAATCACTAAATTCAGTAAAGAATAGAGATATACTCTATGGGTGGATAAAGAATCCATCTACCGGTGAACTTATTGATGAAGTTCTTCTGTTTGTTATGAGAGGACCACGCACATATACAGGAGAAGATACTGTTGAAATTTCTACACATGGTGGGTATATTAATCCCAGGAAGGTACTTGAGGCAGTTATAATGGCAGGTGCAAGACCAGCAGAGAGGGGAGAGTTTACACGGAGGGCGTTTACAAATGGGAGGATGGATTTACTAAAGGCAGAGTCTATTCTTGAAATAGTAAGGGCAAAGACCGAAAAGGGAAGATTTTTTGCAGAAAAAATTCTTTCTGGTAGTCTTTCAAAATATATTACAAAAATAAAGAAAAAGATATTAGATGTAGCTACTTTACTTGAGGTTTCACTTGATTTCAGGGAGGAAGATGTAATTCTTCCAGAAAAAGAGGAGATCAATAAGAAACTACAGACACTCCTCTCAGAACTTGATACACTTAAAAAAAGTTTCACTGAGGGAAAAATATTGAAGGATGGTATTGATATCCCTATTGTTGGAAGACCTAATGTGGGTAAATCCAGCCTTTTTAACGCAATGTTAAAGGAAGAAAAAGCAATAGTTACATCATTTCCTGGCACAACAAGGGATATTCTTGAAGGGTGGCTTGATATTGGAGGGTATCCTGTCCGAATTCTTGATACAGCAGGAATGCATTATCCTGAAAATGAGGTTGAAAGGATAGGTATTGAAAGGGCAGAAAAATTAATTGGAAATGCTGAGTTTGTAATACTTGTTATAGATATATCGGAGCCTCTAAAAAAAGATGATAGAGATCTATTGAATAAATTTAAAAATAGGGTGCTTGTGTTAAACAAGTCAGATCTTGAGCATAAAATGAAGGAAAAAGATTTATTGAATGAGGGTGTTTTTGTTTCTTCAAAGGAATTTACAGGGTTTGAAGATATAGACAGGACACTTATAAAAAAAATAGAGTCTCTTATGCCTGTATCTTCAGATCTTATTATAATGAATGAGAGGCAGGTAAATCATATTGAAAGTGCAATGTCTTTAATCAAAAGGGCAATGGATGGTGTGAGGGAAGGGTTGGGTGAGGAACTTATAGCATTTGAGCTTAGAGAAGGTGTAAAACAACTGGAGGCAATTGTAGGCGATATAACCTCAGAGGAGATTCTTGATAATATTTTCAAGAATTATTGTATTGGAAAATGAAATTAGAAGATTTCGATTATTTTCTTCCTGAAGAAAGGATAGCCCAATACCCCAGAAAAAGGGGTACATCTAAGCTTTTTGTTGTTCATAGAAGTGAGAATAAATTTGAACACAGAAATTTTTCTGATATTGTTGATTATATATGTAAGGATGACCTTCTTGTCTTGAATAAAACTAAGGTTATACCTGCCAGATTATTTGGGAGAAGAAGAACAGGGGGTAAAGTTGAAATTTTTATTCTCAGGAAGAGGATAGGCAGCACCTATGAAGTCCTTGCTGGACCGGGTAGAAAGGCACCGATAGGGGAGATTATAACCTTTGGAAATGGGCTCCATTGTAAGATTGTAGGGAAGGATCCGGTTTATGGGACAAGAATTGCAAACTTCTGGGCTGATGCAGGTGATGTTGAATCTCTTATTGAACAAATAGGAAATGTACCACTCCCACCCTATATTAGGAGAGAACCTGAACCAATGGATAAGGAAAGATATCAAACAGTATATGCAGAGGAGAAGGGTGCTGTTGCTGCACCCACAGCTGGTCTACATTTTACGAAAGAAATAATTGGGAATATAGCAAAAAAAGGGGCTAAAATTGGGTATATTACTTTACACGCTGGTCTTGGAACCTTTAGACCAGTGAAGGTTGATAACATTGAAGAACACAGGATGGAGCCAGAGCATTTTAAAATTCCTGAGGAAACAGCAAATCTCATAAATAATACCAAAAAAATTGGGGGAAGAATACTATGTGTGGGGACAACAACCATAAGAACCCTTGAGTCTGCAGCAGATAAAGATGGGTTTGTGAAACCTGAAGAGGGTGAGACAAATCTTTACATATACCCACCATACCAATTTAAGGTATGCGATATAGTTTTGACAAATTTTCACCTTCCCAAATCCACACTTCTCATATTAATCTGTGCCTTTGCGGAAAGAGAATTAATACTCTCTGCGTATGAAGAGGCAAAGAGAGAGGATTATCTTTTCTATTCTTACGGTGACGCAATGCTAATTATATAGATTAAATTACACCCTTTAAACTTACAAGTCTCATTGTCTCATTGTCTCGGTGCTTGACATTGTGACATTTTAGTTATTTGTTTTTTTCTTCATCCTCTTATAAAGTTGTCCCAGAGAAGGTAGTTTTAATGATTTAAATGGTTTATAACTAATTATCTCCGAATATTTAAGCCCAGCCCTGTCCTTAAGAAGAACAAGTAACTCTAATCGAAGTCTCTTATTATATTGAAAACTCCCATCCAGTTCAGATACTTTTATCCCTTTTGCCTTTTCAAATTCCTCTATAACCTTATCCGCATCCTCAAAGATATAATCCTTTTTTCTCTTCCTTTTAGACCCACCTTTATGCACACGCCTGTTAAATTTCTTCATGGCAATGTCTATAAAACTTTTCTCCCCTAAAATATCTACTAATCTTGTTTCTTGAACAGGAAGTTCCTTCCCACTCCACATCTTCAGAAACTCATTAAATTCATTCTCACTACCAAACAACCCTTCTACATACTTATTATCTACGATATCGCTGGCCTCATCCTTAAAGTACTCACTTATGCTTGACCATTTGTAATTATATATATTTTTAATTATCCCTTTCCTTGTGGGATTCAATAATACATATGCTATCGCAATTTTTAGATAATTATCATTCTGTATTAATGTTGATTTAAACCTGTTCTGAAAAACATACCCCTTCCCTCCAACTCTCTTCCTATAATACATACCAAAATGCCCATTCAATTCTTTCATAAAGTCTGATAGTTTCAAAGATAGATTCTGAAGGATTAAGTGATAGTGATTGTCCATTAAACAATATGCAAATATTCTTATCTTTAATCTTTTTGATTTCAGATGCAAAAGTCTTATGAAATTTTCCTTTGCTTTTGAGTCAAAAAATATAGGTTCACCACCTAAGTAAGCCTGACTCTCTTCCGTCCCCAAAAAGATTTGTTGTCTTGTCAACCATTTAAGAAAAGTTTCTCTTGACATGCCTGTAAGAATTTGTAAAATATTTATTATAAAAAAATATAAAAAGGGGCTTGAAAAATGAGAAAGATTTTTGTTGTAATAATTTTTTTAAGTTCACCCCTTTTAGCAGGTTGGCAAGTTGTAAATTGGGGAGAACATGACACATTATTTGTATCCCCAGGTGAATTTTATTATCTTTATGCAGATATGAATTGTGATGATGCCTATTACTGTTACTACAATACACCCAATAGTTTTGCGTTTGATCTGGACGGCACCTATCCTTATTATACGCATAACCAGGGGGCCTTTCATACAAATGGATTTGTACATTTATACAACCATCATCATGCTGAGGCCTGGGGGCAGTTAACAATTGATGATTGTATTAGTGATTCTTATTCTGCCATAAGTCTT
>Ga0190360_1000220_pt1 | contig 32326 bp, 23 predicted proteins | sample 48721834_MG_FD_161271 | JGI IMG/M metagenome (GOLD analysis project Ga0190360, IMG submission 161271) | Hydrothermal vent microbial mat bacterial communities from Southern Trench, Guaymas Basin, Mexico - 4872-18-3-4_MG | ecosystem: Environmental > Aquatic > Marine > Hydrothermal vents >...
ATTCCTGATGTAGCTCCCATATCCGGTCTTTGTTCCGTTTGTTTGGGATGGCTGCCCCGGTGGCTGCGAGGTGTGAACCTCTTCGCTCCGGGGACGAGAGGTGCTCTATCCTCAGCCGTATTCTAAAGTGACCGCTGGTGCCACCAAGGATTATCCGATAGATTACTCTCATCTCAATATCCAAGGGAATCGATAAGGGGATCAGGGAGGGCAAGTTTCCTCCTTCCGTCTCCAAGTACGGCAACAACATCGAGCAGATCTATGTCAAGGCTGCTGAGCTCAAGGCGAAGTACGGGAAGGACTTCGAGCGGCTACCCGTTGGTGCCATTGGAATGTATACCTACGCCGATCGGCTGGCTACCGGTCTCAGGCAGTTGATGGCTGGTGCTCGGAAGTTCACCTTGGATAGCATAGGGCGTGATGATCTCATCGCCCTTACCAAGGAGGCTGCCGAGGTCACTGGTATCCCCTATGTGAGGGAACACGATTTGGAAGAGGTGGACAAGATCCTCGGGGTGTAATTTCTTCCCGAACTTTTGGGGCTCGGGTGGCTTCTTTACCCGAGCCCCCATTTTCCTTAGCCGATTCCCTCCTTCCCCTTCCCAGAGAGGGGAAGGTTTCTTTTGTTCCATTGAAATAAAATCTTGACCTTTTCCTCATTAAGGGATATAAAATAAGGTTCTGTTTTCTACTTTTTGCCCAATCATCAGGGTGAGCGATGGGCTTTCGAAAGAAGAGGAGGTTCTATCTCTGTGTTTTTCAGCTGAGGCACTTAAGGAGATGGTTTTTGATCCTGAAGGGGAGGAGAGTTCAATGGAGAAAAAGGTAGTCGTTTTTGCCCCTACTTGGGGAATAGGGAAGAGGGAAAAGTTCCCCTCATCGGTGGAGCTTTGGCTTGAGGATACAATGGCAGAGCTTCCTCCTGCCTCTCTTCTTGAGCCATTTCTCAGGGGAGTAGATGGTATCTTTTTGGGAGATGTGTTGTCAACTGAAGACCCTGAAGGGAAGAGAAGCGAAGGCTTGGCTGATCTTATCTCTGCAGTTATCTCTTGGTTGGGGATATCTCCCCTTAGGTTCTTCTTCTGTCAAGTTTCTCGTAAGGGTGGGGAGAAGGTCGATCGGTTCGTTATGGATTTTTTGGAGAGGATTGAACCTCTCCCTTCGCTTTTTGAGGAGATTTCTGAGGAGAGGCTCAAGAGGAAGATCGAGGCGGCGAAAAAAGGGCTTTCTGCACGGAAGCTCCCCTTCCTTTTAGGAAAGCGGGATGAGCTTTCAGAAAAGGGCAATCTCTTTGGTGAGCGATTCACCCAACTCGAGCTCAAACGGATGTTTTATAGCGTCATCTCTGATGAGCTTACCGCTTTCGAGCTTCTCTCCTTATTGGCGGAGAGGGCGTATTCTGTTCCCGAACTGGCTAAGCTCACCGCTTTACCCCGCCCCCAGGTTTTGGGGCAGCTCTCTAATCTAAGAAGGCTAAACCAGGTTGATATAGTTGAGATAGAGGGTACTACCCCGAAGTGGGGTAGAAAAGGGATTAACCGGAAGTAGGAGGAAAGATGGAGAAAAAGGGTGTATTAGTCGTCGGCGGAGGCATCGCCGGGCTGGAGGCAGCGCTCGATTTAGCTGAGCTCGGCGTGGATGTCTATCTACTTGAGCGGGAGGAGAGGCTTGGGGGAAGGGGAGAAAAGCTTTCCCTTGTCGCTCCCTCCGAGCTTCCTGCCCGTCTTCTCCTTGCGAGGAGGGTGGCTAAGGCTGTTCTTAACCCCCGGATTCATATCATCTCTAATGGGTCTATAGAGGAGGTGAAGAAGGAGGAGGATGGGTTTATAATCTCCCTTTCCAAGGAGCCCACCTTGGTTAATGACGATTGTATCTCCTGTGGCGCTTGTGCTCGGGTTTGTCCCATCAAGCCTTACTCCCAGTTTGAGGAAGGGCTTCTCCAGCGCTCCGCAGTGGATAGGGAAGACAGAGCAAGCTACCCCCCCTATTTCGGGATCGTAAGGGAGACCCCGCCCTGTTCCCTTGCCTGTCCTGCGGGGATCGATGTAAGGCGTTATGTGAGTCTCATCGCTGAAGGGAAGTTCGCCGAGGCGATCGCTGTGGTTAGGGAGAGGAACCCCCTTCCCTCGGTTTGCGGCAGGGTCTGTCCTCATCCCTGTGAAGCCGCTTGCAATCGAGGTTTGGTCGATGAGCCGATAGCGATAGAAGCCCTGAAGAGGTTCGTCGCCGACTACGAGATAGCGTTGAGAGAAAGGGGGGAATTTACCTACCCCAAGCCAAAGGAAAAGAACGGGTTTAAGGTGGCGGTGGTTGGATCTGGTCCTGCCGGTCTTACCTGTGCCCATGACCTCGCCCTTATGGGCTATCAGGTGGTTATCTTTGAGAAGGAGAAGGTGGCTGGTGGTATGATGTATCTCGGCATCCCTGAATTTCGGCTCCCCCGTGATGTCCTTGCCCACGATATCGAATATATCGAGAAGCTGGGGGTTGAGATAAGGCTCAATACCCCCATCGGTCCTGATCTCAGCCTGGATGATCTTTTCGAGCAGGGTTTCTCCGCTATATTCATCGCCACCGGTGCCTATGAGGGATATAAACTTGGAGTGCCTGGCGAGGAGGAGTATTCGGGAGTGGTCGATTGCATCAAGTTCCTCCGTGAGGTGAATTTGGGGAGAAAGGAAAAGCCTGGGGATAAGGTGGTCGTTATCGGGGGCGGAAATTCAGCGATCGATGCCGCTAGGGTGGCGCTTAGGCTTGGTGCTTCCGAGGTTACCATCCTCTACCGTCGTTCCCGGAAGGAGATGCCTGCTAACCCCTGGGAGGTGATTGAGGCGGAGCGGGAGGGTGTTCGTATCCATTTTCTCGCTGCACCGACCAGGATACTGGGGAAAGATGGGAAGGTTACTGGGATGGAGTGTGTGAGGATGGAGTTGGGCAAACTTGACGCCAGCGGAAGAAGGCGTCCCGTCCCCATCCCGGGTTCTGAATTCACCATTTCCTGCGATTTCATCATCCCGGCTATCTCCCAACAGCCGGATGTCTCCTTTCTCGGGGAGGATCACGGGCTTGAGATATCCCGTTGGAACTCCATCGAGGTCGACCCGGGGACGATGGCTACTGCACGTCCAGGTGTATTCGCTGGAGGCGATGTGGTTACTGGACCAAGAACGGTAGTCGAGGCGATAGCCGCAGGCCATAAGGCGGCTAAGGGCATCGACCGTTATATAAAGGAGGGCGTGAGATGAAGAGGCGGAAGTTCATCCCGGATTATAAGGATATTCCCAAAAAGAGAGAAGCTGTTCCTCACCTCTCAATTGCCGAACGAAGAGGTAATTTTAACGAGGTTGAGCTTACCTTTCCTGAGGAGCGGGCGGTATCCGAAGCCTCTCGCTGCCTTACCTGCAGGAAGTGCATTGGTTGTGGTTTATGCGCCACTGTCTGTCCTGTTTCCGCCATAGATTATAACCGGGAAAAGAAGAGGATAACACTCGCAGTTGAGGCGGTGGTGCTTGCCCCTGGCGCTTCTGAATTCGATGCGGGAAGGAAAAAGGAATTTGGCTACCGGGAGTTTGCCAATGTTTTTACCTCATTGGAGGTGGAGCGTATGCTCGATCCCGACGGTCCCTACGGAGGGTTGTTCCTCCGAGCCTCAGATGGAGAGATTCCGGCTAAGGTGGGGATCGTCCTCTGCGTTGGTTCGCGCGAAGAGGGTATTGGTGCCCCCTATTGCTCCACCATATGTTGTAATAGTGCTTTGAAGCAAGCACGGACGATAATAAGGAGATACCCCAAAGCTGAGATAACTATCTTCCACCGGGATATAAGGACCAATGGCTTTGGTTCCGAGGCCTATCTCCGTTCTCTTGAATCCCTCAGTAAGGTAGATTTTATATACGGGAGGATCACCTCCCTTGAGGAGGATGAGAGGAATCAGGATATCATCATTCGCTATGAGGATGGGGAGGGTAGAAAAGAACGAGGTCGATTCTCGGCGGTGGTGCTTGCGACTGGGCTCCGTGCCCCAGATGATGCGAGGAAGCTCGCCTCTTTATTCGGCATCAAGCTAAATCGGTATCGTTTTGCCGAGACTACCTCTTTCTCCCCGGTCGAGACCGATAACCCCCGGGTAGTGGTGGCAGGGACATTCACCGGTCCCAAAGGGGTGGAAGAAGCGGTGCGGGAAGGAACAGCGGCAGCTGCGGTGGTTGCTCCTCGCCTTGCTCGAGAGGAGATACCTTCAACCAAAGCCACGGGGGAGGAAACGGTTGGAGAAGGAGGGGTGGGCGTCTTTATATGCGAGCATTCCCTCCGTCATCTTAAACTCGATCCCAGGGTGATTTCGGGGAGGATCAGGTCTGTTTCCCAGGTCTCCTATGTGAGGAGTTTCCCCTTCCTTGGAGATTTCCTCTCCACTAAGGAGATAAAGAAGGTGGTGTCTACTAAGGGGTTCTCCCGGTTGATCCTTATCACCGTCCTTCCTGAAGCTGTATTCGAGAGGAGGCATTTCGCCAAGGCGGTAGGATTTTTGGAAGAGGCGATCTTTTTCGTCAACCCCTCCAAATTGAGGGACGAAGAGGAGATAGTAGCTAAGGTGGAGGAGAGCCTTCACCTTGATCCTCGAAAGGAAAGGAAGATGCCCAGTTCCTCCTCCGCATTGGTTGTCGGAGGTGGGGTGGCAGGGCTTGAGGCTGCCCTGACCCTCTCTTCATTAGGACATCCGGTGCATCTGGTTGCTGAGGCTGAAGAGTTAGGAGGTCTCTTTAAGGATAGTTACTTCACCCTTTATCAAGAAGATGTACAGGCTGCTGTCTCAAAGCTAATATCCGCTGTTGAGGAGGACCCAAATATAAAGATCTATCTGAGATCAGAGGTGGCGGATGTATCAAAAAGGGAGGGGGATTTCCTCGTCAAACTCTCTCAAAGTGACGAACCCCTTACCGTAGGCGTCATCCTCGTAGCTACCGAGGGGAAGGTCTGTACCCCAACCGTCTGTGGTTATGGAAAAGACCCTCGGGTGATCACCCAATGGGAGCTTGAGGAAAAGCTTGCTAAGGGGACCTTTTCCGCTCGCCGGGTGGCGATGATCCAGTGCATCCGCGGTAGCGAGGATTATACTCTTTCCTACTGTAGCAGGCTTTGTTGCCCCTCGGCAGTAAAGAATGCGCTTAAGATTAAGGAGCTCTCTCCAGATACCGATGTATCGATAGTCCATTCTGGTCTTCGCCTCTTTGGCTTTGCCGAGGATTATCTCGAGAAGGCGAAGGAAAAGGGAGTGCGTTTCTTCCGGGTTTCGAAATTCCCTACCTTTGACTCCGCCGAGGTGCTTAAGCTCAGGTTTAAGACGATCGCTGGTGAGGAGTTGAATCTCTCCCCGGATGTGATAGTTCTTGCCACCGGAGTCCTTCCCAGCCCAAGGAATGTGGAGCTTGCCCACATCCTCGGACTAACGACCACCAAGGAGGGTTTCATCAAACCTGAAGCGCCACTTTTCCCCTCTCTTTCCGCTTCCTCCGGTGTTTTCTTTGCTGGTTTTGCCGAGGCTCCGATGGAGGTGCGAGATGCGGTGGTCTCGGGACGGGCAGCGGGGATGAAGGCCGGGTTATTCCTTAGGGGAAAAGATAAACCCTAAAATTTTACTTGATTTCAGGAGGGGAGGGAGATAGAATAAACTGCTTCCCCAAAGGGGGGAAGCAGGTTAATTTTTATGGGAGGTCTTTATCGTTAACTTTATAGCAGTAAGGAGAAGGGTAAAATGAAAATTAAGCCTGTAAAGTATACCGTTGAAGAGGCGTTAGCTTATCATGCTAATAACTTCAGCGGTGGCGGAAAAATAGAGGTTATAAGTAAGGTTCCGGCACGGAACGCCTATGATCTCACCCTTGCTTATACCCCTGGCGTTGCTGAACCATGCAAGGTCATCGAAAAGGATCCGGAGAAGGTCCACGACTACACCGCCAGGGACAATTTGGTGGCGGTGTTGACCGATGGAACTGCTATTCTCGGTCTGGGTAATATTGGTCCCCAGGCGGGGATGCCGGTTATGGAAGGTAAGGCGGTTCTCTTCAAGATGCTCGCCGGTGTCGATGCCTTCCCCCTTTGTATCGGCACCACCGATACCGAGGAGATCATCAAGTTCGCAAAGTGGATCGAGCCCACCTTCGGTGGGATCAATCTGGAGGATATCTCTGCTCCTCGCTGTTTCGACATCCTTACCAGGTTGAGAAAAGAGCTCGATGTCCCCGTATTCCATGATGATCAGCAGGGGACGGCGGTAGTGGTTCTCGCCGGTCTTATCAACGCCTTGAAGATCGTGGGAAAGAAACTTGAGGATATTAAAGTCGCTGTCTCCGGTGCCGGAGCTTCCGGTATTTATGTGACCAAGCTGATTATGGGCGCTGGCGTACGGGATGCGGTTCTCGTTGATACCAAGGGGATCATCTACGAGGGAAGAAAGGAGAATATGAACCCCTACAAGGAGGAGATCGCCCGTACCACCAATAGGGAGAAGAAAAAAGGCGGTATTGCTGAGGCCCTTGAGGGTGCCGATGTGTTCCTCGGCCTTTCGGTTGCCGGGCTGGTGACCAAGGATATGGTGAAGCGGATGGAGAAGGATCCGATCGTGTTCGCGATGGCTAACCCGGTACCCGAGATCATGCCTGAGGAGGCGCTCGAGGCAGGTGCCAAGGTTATCGCTACCGGCAGATCCGACTATCCCAACCAGATCAACAATGTTCTCGGCTTCCCTGGTATCTTCCGCGGCGCCCTCGACGCGAAGGCTACCGATGTGAACGAAGAGATGCTCTATGCTGCCGCCCATGCCCTTGCTAATCTGATTCCCGATGACGAAGTCCGTGAAGACTACATCATCACCCACCCGGTCGATCCCAAGGTGATGCCCGCTGAGGCAGCAGCGGTTGCCGAGGCAGCGGTGAAGACTGGTGTTGCCCGGAAGAAAGTCACCTATCAGGAGGTTTACGAGCACACCAAGAAGCTGGTCGAGGTGAACCGCGAGCGTTACGATATGATGGAGGAGATCTGGAAGAAGCACGGAATACTCCCGAAGAAATAAAAAGGGGTGGAATCAGAAGGGGAGGAAGATCTTCTTCCTCCCCTTTTTCTTTTGATGTTTTAGAAAACTAAGACTTCTTCCCCTTCTCCAGTTGCTCCTTCAAGGCGGCCAATTTCCTTTTTCTCGCCTTTTCCTTTCGATGGTGTTTTTTGAGCACCATCTTCTTCTTTTTGTTCATACATTCACCTCCCCTTAATATTTTAGCTTGATCTCACCGGATATTATCCACGGTTTTTCTGGAAGGTTCGCCGGAATGACCGGACGCCTTCGATATATGGTAAGCCTCCCCCCGTTTCGATACTCCTCTCCCTCCCTCTTTATCTCAAAGGAGGAGGTAGCAAGCATCCTCGCCGTTGCCTCATCGCAGATGAGATGTGCCCTCGAGGCGAGCTCACAGTAGGCTCCGTAAGGGGTTTCATCCGCTGTCTCCGTTACCCATTCGAGACCGGTGATGTTGGGGAAGCGAGCCATAAAGGAGCGTGAGCTTGGGCTCTTGTTCTTCGCCGGGAAGTAGACGAGGAGATGGTTATAGTAGGCGGTTTCGAAGTGCTTGGGAAGTGGTTTCTCTCCGTATTTCAGATATACCTTCCGGAACTCCTCGTTCCACCAGTCGATCGTCCTGCCCGCCGGATCACGGAAGCGGTTGTTTGCCAGGAGGGTGGTGATCATCTCCCGATGCCCCACCGCAAGGGCGAGTGTCTCCGGGTAGTCCGGGTCGGGTATCGCTATCTCGATCATCTTCCCCGGGTGTGCCGGATCATCTATCCTTCGCTTCGTTCCCAGAAAGCCATGGAAGGTGTAGAAGAGGGCGCGAGGGATCAGATAACTGGGAAAGTCCGGTGGGGCATAACCGGCGAATGGCTGAACCCACTCGTGGGAGGGAAAGGTATGGTTGTTGCCGAAGACATCGGGAAGGAAAAGACGGAACATCTTGAGCCTCGCCAGCCCTTCGCGATACTTGGGCGGTTTGGAGAAGACGAATCTCCCGTTTTCCACGGTAAATTTGGGATAGGAGACATTTACCCCAACCGAGTTGTACCTTCCCGCATGGAGCATCCATAGCGGGGTAATCTTTCGCAGTTGGTCGTGGATCGCTGTTCCATCTACATTCTCTATGGGGATGGCGACGAGGTTTATCTTTTTGAGGAGCTTCAGGTAATCTTTATCGCTGGTAATAAGCTCAATAAGCTTGAGGATGGCGTTGGTCGAGGTTACCTCGTTCGCATGTTGTCTTCCTAAGGCGAAGTAGGTCGGTTTATAGGTAATCAGCTTCGGTATCGAGCGAAGCCTCCCCACCTTGGGCAGGGTAACCGTCATCCCATAGACCTTTCTCCCCTGGTAGGATTCCGAGAGGGGGAAGAGGATAACTCCGGGGTGGCGAGCGAGCTTCCTCATTATCCCTACCGACTCCTCATAGCCGATGGGGCGATCGAGAGGGACGGGGTATTCCTCCTCTTCCTTTTTGGATTGAACCACGCTTTTTACCTTTTGCTCTACCTTTATGCCTCTCGTTAACATCTTTTTCCCGTCCAGGATGAGGAACTCCATCCGGGATAGATCGGGATAATTGAAGACCTCCTGGGCTATCCCCTGCTTTTTGAGGAGGTTAAGAGCGTCCACCATTTCTCCTCCCTTTTCCGCATCATCTACCAAGAGCCGGAGAAGTAGGGAGCGTGCCTTCTCCCCCTCGATCACCAAGCCGATGGTGGAGGGCCTTCTAAGCCGTAAGGAAAGCTTACGCCCCTCAAGGTCGGTATCCCGGAACTTGACCCCGGAGAGCTTTACCTCTTTTTTCCCGACGACCATCTTGGGGAAGTCCGCCTGGTTCACATTGAACGATACCGAAAATCTCCCCGCTCTTCCTAAATATCTCTCGTCAGGATGGACTACCGGTAGCACCAGCCCCGGGATGGTAAAGGGTTTTTGGGGACCCAAGAGCTCCTCGCCGAGCGCCTTGAAGAAATCCAGGGTGACGAAGTAGAGGTCCTCCGAGATCGCCTCGAGGGAGGAGATCCGTTCCTGCCTTATCCCCTTTGGGTTTTCCGGGGCTAAATCGCGGTAGGTGTAGTTCATCTTCCCACCCAGGGGATAAACGGGGAAATCGCTTTCGCTTAAGGCGAGATCGAACCTGAGGAGGCTGAAGAAGGGCTGTTTCTCCTTTATCTTTGGATCGCGGGGGAAACCGGTAATCTTGAGGACGAGGTTTCTGAAGGTGGGGAGAAGCTCCCTCTGGTAGATCTCCCACACCCGCTCCAAATCGGTTTTGATCCTCTTCTTTAAGATCGATCTTTCCCCTTGTTTCACCTCAACGAATCCGGTGGGGACGCGGACCCTCCCATAGTATCGGTTGCGAGAAAGAAATGGGGGAAGGAGTTCTTCTGGGGCATCAGGGTAATCGCGGAAATAATCCTGCTCCTTTAGGGGTGGGGAGAAGGAATCGATGGTGATCTCCTTTTTTCTCTCATCTACCACCTTTATCTGGTAGATGGGTTTATTTTTATCGTACCTTTTTTCCTTGAATACCACCTGATCCCGGCTTATCCCAAGTTCTTGGGCGAAGACATCGTCTATCGGATAGAGCTCAGCCAGGAAGCGGTTGGGAAGCTCCTTGTCATAACGGCGTGCTCTTTTGTTCTCATAGGGCTCCCTTACGCTGGGGAACTTCTGGTAGCTTATCACTATCTTCTTTATTTTTCCTTTATATCTCTTGAGCTTGGGAAGTACCCCGTAAGCCAACCAGCTGAAGCCGGGTTTATAGGCATTCAGGATGGTGATCTTTATTTTATCCCTCTTTATCCCCTGTTCTAACAATATCCTTTCTATCCTTGAGGATAGTTCAGCCCTCACCTTCGGTGGTTCACTCACCAATGCGAAGATGAGAACCGGTTTCTCCGGGGAGAGCTTTGAACTCACCTGAGAGACGAGCCTGATTAATTCGTCTCCCTCCCAGGGTATTTGGAAGCTCTTTTTGAATATCGGTTTCGGGTTTTTCCTCCTTATCGTGGAGACCTTTACCTTTTGCCCGAATCTTTCCTCGATGAGGGTGGATAACTTCTCCGGAAGCCCCTTTCCTGGCGCCTCAAGATATAGTTTTATTTGAGGTTTCCCCGAGAGAGGAAGCTTTTTAAGGTTTATTATTGCCGAGGCGAGCTGTCCCGCGGTCGCTCCCTTGCCTCCTATCTCGTCGGCAGTGAAGAAGCGAAGCGCTTCCTCTTCCACATCCTCGAGGGTGGTCCCACCGAGCTCAGCCTTCCCCAGGTAGGGGAGACGGTGGGCGAGGAAATAGCAGGCGCTTCTCACCCCCTTATCCGTTTTCCCGGTTGCGATGAGCACTGTCTCCTTCTTCCTCCACCCCTTGGGGACGATGCCGAGGAGCCCCTCATCCCCTTGGAGGGTGAGAAGGTTCAATCTGCCCTTTTTTATAAGGGATTTTATAAGTGGCTCATCCCTCTTCCCCACAATGATCGGGTTGGTGATGGGTTCACCCTCTTTAAGCTCCTCCTCGAAGGTGGCGATGGGGAAGATGATCCCGGTTGCTGAAAGCCCGATGCGGGAGGCGATGGCGAGAACCCCCTGGGCTATCTCAAGGGAGGTTTCGGTGAAGATTATCCGGGTATCGGTTCTTTCGGGAAGGAGACTTCCCCTCCCTGTTTTATCCTTGGTATCGCTGTAGATACCCTCGAGGCTATAGAAGGTGGAAAGATCGAAATCCTTTTTCCCTTCGCTCGCCTCAAGTGGAGGAAGCACCCGCTTCTTGGAACCTCCCACTCGAGGGATGACGATCGATACCTCTTTTCCCTTGGTAGAGAGCATCAGCTCGAGCTCGGAAAGACGGGGAAACGAAAGCTCCTTTTCCCTTTTCCCCTTAAAATGGGAAGAGACGAGCTCCCTTAAAATGATGTTTGCCCTTTTAAGATCCTCCTCATCCTTAAGCGATACCTCGAGCGATAGCCGGCGGAGCTCATCCCCCTTTCCATAGATCGCCTTGACCGTTCGAACCGTCTTAGGGGCGATCTTCTCCTTTTTGAGGAAAGAGGAGACCTCTTTCTCTACCTCGCTTATTTTTTCCTTCTTCGGAGAGAAGAGATAGGGGAGGCGGAAGGAGAGACCGCGCCCCGCCCGCCTCAAACCCTCTTCATCCCGCCCGATAATGAGGATGAAAGGTTTTCCCTTGGATTGGAGAAGACGCACCATCCCCTCGCCGGGGGAGAGCTTCTCCAACTCTTCCTTCACCCCGAGCGAGGAGAGGAGCGTGTTGGGAGGGGATATGATTATAGGGATTTTCCTCCCTCTAAGCCCCTCGTCAAGAGTGGCGCTAATGGGGAGGTCGAGCTCCGTTGTCTCAAAGCCGAGTCGTAAAGCGACCTCAGCACCTGTTGCTATCTCCGCTGGGGATGGTTTTTCAGGGAGCACGATCACCCCATTTATCCCGTCTGGGACATCATCGTTGTTTCTGTCCTGAAGGAGGTTCCCTATCCGGTAAAGGGAGGAGAGGGAAAGAGGAACTTTCCCCTCTTCAGAGGAAGACGCTTTTACCCCGAAAGAAAGGAGGGCTATCACAAGTAGGATCAGAGATATCCTTAAGTTTCTCATTTTGTTTCTCCCCCGGTTAGGGCAATGGCTTTGATGATTAGGGATGAGGAGATGATCTGCTCCTCCTTGTTTCCTTTAGTAAGGAGGTTGTTTAGCCTCCTCATCCCCTTCTCATCGCCGAGAAGGGCGAGGGCTACTGATGCCTTTATCCGTACCTCTCTCTCCCGGTCGGAGAGAAGCTCCCTTAATTGGGGTATCTTCTCTTTGGCGCCGATTACCCCCATAGCAAAAGCGGTTTCCCCCCTTACCAAGGGTGAGGGATGGTTCAAGAAGGGGGTTAGAGCTTTCGCCACCATGGGAGAGGGAAAGAGAGAAAGTGCTTTTATCGCTTCGGTTATTATCCTCCACTCAGGATCGGCTAACGCCTTGTTGAAGAGAGGTATGTCCTCTTTCCTCTTCAGGGAGGAGAGGGAAGAGATAGCAGTAAGCCTTACCTCAGGTTTCTTATCGCTGATGAGGAAAGCCAATATCTCCGCCCGGCGTTTCGCTGTCTCCCTTCCCCAACGCCCATTTTCCTTGAGGGCTGAGGCAAGGGCTTCCCTTACTCGAGCCGATTTATCCTTCTTCATATTCTCTATTAGATTAAGTCCCTTTCCTCCGCCCCTTTCGCCGATTAATAGGATCACCACCCTTCTTACCTCTGGCTCTTTCGAAGAGAGGAGTTTTTTAAGCTCCGTTTCCGCTTTTTTATCCCCTGCCTCAAGGAGGGTTGAATAAGAAGCAGTGCGAACCCGGAAGTCGGGGTGCTTTATGAGTTTTTTAAGAGGGGCAAGGGGATACTTCCCCTTGTTCGGGGAAAGGGTATAGCAGGAGGCGATCTTCAACTGATATTCTGAACTTCTGGCAAAAGATCGGGCGATGGGAAAGGCAATACCAGGAGAAAGCTTGGATAAAGCAAGAAGCGCGTGATAGCGGACAAGCCAGCTACCGTCGTTTTTCGCGAGCAGAGAAAGCCGGGAGATGACCTTTTCCTCCCCCGGTTCAAGATAGGAGAAAACGCGCACCGCCTCCGCCCTTACCACCTCTTCTCTATCCTCGGTCATCCTGAGGAGGAAGGGGAGAAATAAGGAGGGAAGCGGGGAAACCGCCCTAACCGCGCTGAGCCTTATCCTGAAATCTGGCTCCCCCCCTGCCTTTTCTATCACCTTCTTCGCTTTATCGAAGGGGAGCCTCTCTTTCTCTACTTTTTCCCCCATCAGCGGCAGGGAAAGAAAAAGTATAAAAAATAATGATAAGAAGATCCTTCCTTTCATCGGTAGGCTCCATCCGGATGGTTTTCGTCCCATTATAGTTAGGAAGATGTCCCCTGGTCAAGGAGGGGATCTGCCTTAATCTGCTTAGCCTCCCGAGGTGTATCTCCTGAGATACAAGAATCATCGGTTAGGGGAGGAGTAGTTTTGGGTAGGGGATTTCGAGAAGGCGAAGGAGATGTTTGAGCTCTCCTTGAAGGAGGATCCTGACCAACTGCTCGCCCTTAAAGAGCTTGAGGTGGTAAAGGCCAGGCTTAGGAACCCTGCTATCGGTTGATCCCTATCATTATTTGGACCTTTAGAGGTCCTTATTGGGTTTGCTCTTCGCTCACTTTTCAATTACAATTGATATTTGGAGGAGGAAGTTAAGATGAGGCGTTTTTGGGTCTTCGTTGGTGCGTTATTAATCATTATCTCGTTTGTGCTTTCCCCTGTTTGTTTGGCATCTCCTGCTGTTTCGGGTGAGAAGGAGGCGATTAAGAAACTTCCCAAGAAGTACCGGAAGTGGCTGGAAGAGGTGACCTATATAATCACCAAGAAGGAGAGGGAGGCGTTTCTCTCCCTGAAGAGTGATAAGATGCGAGACAAGTTCATCGAGTTATTCTGGAAGATGCGAGATCCCACTCCGGGGACGAAGAAAAACGAGTTCAAGGAGGAGTTTTACAAGAGATTTGAGTACGCCAATAAGTTCTTGGGGCGGGAGACCTATAAGCCGGGCTGGAAGACCGATAGGGGGAGGATATATATCCTTCTTGGTCCCCCGCGGGACATCCAAAGGTTTGATAATACCCAGTACACCTACCCCATTGAGCTTTGGCACTACGATTCCGGTGGGCTTCCTGGGTTACCTGCATTTTTCCACCTTATCTTCTTCAAGCGTAACGGGGTGGGGGAGTTTGTCCTCTACGACCCTATGCGCGATGGAGTCGAGGAGCTATTGCTCCCATCGATGACCTTAGACCGGGGACTGGGGGTGGCTTATCAGCTTCTTCGTCAAGTGAGTCCGGAGCTCGCCCGAGCTGCCCTTTCTCTCGATGATGGGGAGCCGGTTGATTTCTACTCCCTTCATCCGAGCTTAGCATCGACCGTACTTTTGGGTAAGATAGCTACCCTGCCCGAGAGGTTGATCCATTCGGATTATGTGGACAATTTTTTGAAAGGAATACCAACCGTTCGAGTAGAGTACAGCTATCGTCTTATCACCCTTTCCTCCTCTCTGAACACCTTCCGGGATGAGTTGGGGAATTACTTCTTACACTTCGCTTTAGGAGTTGAGCCGAAGAATGTATCGCTTGGCAAATATAAAGATAAGTATTATGGCGCTTTTGAGATCATTGGTGATATTTCCGATCTCAATGGCAAGATAATAGCGAAGATAAACGATGAGGTAGAGCTCAATCTTAGTGAGGAGGAGTTTAAGAAGGTGAGGAGCTCCTCCTTTGTATTTGAGGGGAAGAAGGTAATTCTTCCCGGAAGGTACAGGGTTAAGCTGTATCTCAGGAACAATGTCTCCCGGGAATACGGTGTGGTTGAAGGTACTATAGATGTACCTGAGCCATCGTCCGACCTGGTACAGGTCTCAACCCCTCTTCTTGCCTTCAAGGTATTAAAGCCAAACCGGCGGTATTCCGATAAGCGGAAGCCATTTGAGGTGGGTAACTTCCTGTTTCTTGCCAATCCCATTAGCCTTTTCCCTCAGGGAAGTAAGCTCTATCTTTTCTATCAGGTGTATCTGCCCCGTGAGGGGAGCATCTCTCCTTATTCCCTTTCCGCCCGTTACGATATCCTGCAGCAGAAGAAGCTTATCTCCTCTGAGGAGGAGTTTCTGGGTAGCTACTATTCGGGTAAGGAGAAGGTGTTCAATATTGTAAAGCCGATACCCCTTTCTTTTCCTCCAGGTGAGTACCAATTGAAGGTGGTCGTTATCTCCGGGGGGAAGGAGATTGCTGAGACGAAGCCAATATCGTTCACCATATCCCCTTATCCCAAGCTACCTGCTCCCTATATCTATGCCAAGGATTTTCCCCCGGGGTTCTCCTCCTTATACAATTACCAGAGGGGTAAAGAGTACTTAGCCCTTGGTAAAAGAGAAGAGGCAGAGCGAGAGTTCCGCGAAGCGCTGAAGAAAAACGGCGATTTCGTGGCGGCGAGAAAGGAGCTTGTTCAGCTTTACCTCGATGGCAAGAAATATAAAGAGGTGATAGACCTCCTCGAGCCAGTGGTGCTCAAGTCGCCGAATGATTATGAGATACTGATGGCGCTTGGCCTATCCTATAGAGGCCTCGGAGAATACTATGATGCCATCCGCTATTACGAACGGGCACGGATGGTAAAGGGCAGGGATGCTCCGGTTGGTTTGCTTAATCAATTAGGAGAGGTGTATCAAAAATCGGGAAACCTCAAAAAGGCAAAGGAGATATTTGAACTTTCCCTGAAGAAGAAAGCTAATCAACCACTGATTACAAAGAAGCTGGAAGAGATAAAGAAGAAACTAAATAGCGGTTAGCTTTTTACCGATTGCTTCCTCCTCCCGTTTCCAGTTTACGAGCGAGGGCTACCTCACGGCGAGCCTCTTCGTATCTTCCCAAGCGATTGTAGATATCCGCTAATATGTAGTGACCTAAGGGAGCAAGTGATGAGGGCGGGTTGAGAGAGAGCCCCTTCTTGGCTAAGGATATCGCTTCCTTTAAGTTTTCTCCTTTATCGAGGTATGCTTTAGCGAGGAAGAGATAGCCCACAGCCAAATCGGGGGATAGCTCAATAGATTTCTTAAGCTCTGCGATCTCTCCTTCCCTGTCTCCGAGCTTCCCTAACAATCTTCCTAAGTTGTAGTGGGCTTTGTAGTTATCGGGATAATATTCTATCTCCTTCTCGTATTCCTTCTTCGCCTCCTCGTAGGCTCCTTTGTCTTCATAGAGCTGTGCCAAATTGAAGTGGACCTTGGGGAACTTGGGGGCGAGTTCGATCGCCCTTTTAAACTCCTTCTCCGCCCGTGCTAAATCCCCTCGTTTGTAGTAAATGACGCCAAGCCCATTGTGGGCTAAAGGAAGTTCCTCCTTCAGGGAAAGTGCCTTTACGAAATATTTATAGGCTGACTGATGATCCCCCTTCTCCATATAGATATCCGCTATCTGGACATAGGAGGTATATTCCTTTGGATTGAGTTGGGAGAGTCGGAGGAAGCCGGCGAGCGCCTCATCCAGTTTTCCCATTTGGCGATAGGTGTTTGCTAGGTTGAAGACGGCGATGGAATAGTCGGGTTTTAGTTTTAATGTCTCCTTGAACTCCGCGATCGCTTTATCCATCTCCCCGAGGTCCTTATAAACCGTCGCCAGGGTGAAGTGGGCATCGACGATGTTTGGATCCTCCGCTATTATCTCCTTAAGCTTTTCCTCTGCCAGTTGGTATTCTTTATTGTTGAGGAATTCCCGGGCAATGCCCATTGCCCGGAAGAGGTGGATCTTGTCCTTGGGGTCGGGTGGCTTCCCTTCATAGGAGCCGACCGGTGCCCCAGCACCGACATAGCCAAGTGCCCGAAGTCGAGCGATTGTTTCCGGATCAAGTTGCTCCACCCGTTTTGCCTTTCCCTTTTGGGAGTAACGCTTGATCACCGTCTCCAGGGTGAGCTTAAGTTTTCTCGCAATATCCTTTTTCTCCTCGATGAGGTTATTAAGCTCCATAGGATCGGTGATAAGGTCGTAGAGCTCTGGCTTTGGAGCATCGATGTATTTATACCTTCGGGTCTGGATCGCTTTCAATTCGCTCCAACCGTAATGGAATCTGGGAAAGTAGCTTTCGGAGTAGGCGGTTATTGTACCTTTAGCTTTCTTTCCAACCATTAGGGGGATAAGGCTTCTCCCCTCTATCTCTTTAGGTATAGGGATACCGAGAGCGTTGAGGATGGTGGGGGTGATGTCGATCGTCCTCACAAGCTCCGATATTCTTTCCCCTCGATATTTCCTCCCCGGGAAGCGAAAGATGAGGGGAACATGGGTGGTCGCTTCGTAGATGAAGAAGCCGTGAGTCGCCTCCTTATGTTCTCCCAGGCTTTCCCCATGGTCTCCTACCACTACAATTATCGTTTTGTCGAGGAGATCGTTCTTTTTGAGATAGTCGATAGCCTTTCCCACTAACATATCGGTGTAGGCTATCTCTCCGATATAGGGTCTTCCCATATACTCGCTCTTGAACGGCTCCGGAGGATCGTATGGGGTATGGGGGTCGTAGAAGTGGAGCCAGAGGAAGAACCTTTCCCCTTTATTTTTATCGAGCCAGGAGATGCCGTGTTTCAGAACTTCATCCCCTCGCCGCTGAATATCCCCTAAGCTGAATGACTTGAACTTCTTAATATCGAAGCTATCATAGTAGAAGTCAAACCCCTGGGCTAACCCCCATTTGGAGTCAAGGACATACGCACCCATTACCGCTCCGGTAGTGTACCCCTTCCCCTTCAGGATCTCAGCCAGGGTGGTCGCTTCATCTGGGAGGAAGTAGTAGCCGTTATCCTTCATCCCATGGTGGAGGGTATAGGTACCGGTCATTATAGAGGTGTGGGAAGGGAAGGTTAAGGGGACATCGCAGTGGGCGTCCTCAAATAATATCCCCTCCTCAGCCAGTTTATCCAGGTTTGGCGTCTTTATTTCGGGGAAGCCGTAACAAGCCAGTCGGTCCGCTCGAGTGGTATCCAGAGTGATGAGGAGGACATTGAGCTTTGACCGATCGACAGAGCCAATGAGCCCCTTTAGTTCCTTTTTAGAGATACCCGACTTTCCGGGTAGAGAAGGGAGGATGACGAAGATGAGGAGGAGTACCAGCGCTACTCCCCCGGCGAGAATGAGGATGGTTTTTCGGGGAATAGGGAAAGCTTTTTCTTTCTTTTCTACTACGGCTTTTTCTTTTTTCGGGGAGCTTTCTTTATCCCGGATGAGGTTTAGCTCGGAAAGGGCTTTCCGTACCTTCTTCCTCGGGATGCCAAGGTGGGAGGCGAGCTCCTCATCCGACATCTTCTTGAAATTCTTCTTTAAGAATTTCCTCTGTTTTTTCGTCAGATTCATCTATTCCTCCCTCTTTAAGAGGTAGTAAGCCCCCCTTGCCTTGATTATTCCGCTTATCTCGCCCACCTTTAGGGAGAAGGCGACTTTCGAGAGTTCGGGAAGGAGGTCTTCTGGTGCGATAAAGCCGATATCCCCTCCCTCTTCGCTCGACGGATCAACCGAATACCTCCGAGCGAGTGGGGAAAAGCTTTTTCCCCCTGCCAGTTCCTTCCTTATTTTTTCCGCCAGAGCAAGATCGTTCACCTTTATCAGTCTGATCCTAATGTACCCTTCTTCCTTTTTCTTCATTATCTCTTTGATTTCGGAAAGAAGTGCCCTCGCCCTTGCCGAAGCGGGATCGAGCTTCAAAGCGATTGCAAGCTCCTTCTTTGCTCCAGGGTAATCCTTCATCCTTTTTTTATGTTCTGCCAGTTCTATGTGGGTGATGGGAGAGTTGGGGGCGGTATGCAGTAGCTCAGTCAGTTTCTTTTCCGCTAATTTATGTTTTCCTTCCTCATCATAAAGGCGAGCAAGGTTGGCTAAAGCGAGCTCCTTTCTGAAGCCGACCGCCACCGCCCGTTCGAGGATTGGGATCGCTTCTTTTTTTCTTCCCGTTTCGAGGAGGAGATCGGCTAAGTTGCCCAAGGTGGCGGGGTCGTTTGGGGCAAGCGTTAGCGCTTTTTTAAAGGTGGCAATTGCTTCTTCTCGCTTTCCATTATTACGATAGATCACTCCCAGGTTGAAATAGAGAAGGTGGGAGTTGGGGAAAATAGCGAGCCCCTTCTTTATCGTCCGAACCGCCTCGGCGAAGTCCCCCATCTCGGCATAGGTTCTCCCGATCTGGTAATAGGTATTGATGAAACCCGGAGATAGCTTTAGGGCAATTGCGTACTGCTCAAGTGCCCTCTTATACTGTTTCAGTTGACGGTAGGCGTTTCCTAAGTAATATCTGAGCTCGAAGCTGTTTTCGTTTATCTTGAGAAGGGGAAGGAGCCTTTTTAGTGCTTTCCTCGCCTCTCCCCTACCTAACTCCTTACTCGCGAGGATGAGGTTTCGCTCGTATCGATTGTAATCCTCAATCTTATCCTTTGGGTCAGCTAATGGTCCTTGTTTTTTCTTTAGGTTTTTTCGGACCACGGTACCACTTATGTAGCCCAAGGAGATCATCCTTTTGAGCGTCTCCTCGTCGGGAACAAGTCTTATCGCCCCTGCCCCCTCATCGTAGCCCGCGGTGAGCTTCTTGAGCTCATTAGAGAGCCTCCTCGCTACCGCTCGATACTTGGTGAAGAGGTTGTTTTTCTCCTTTGGATCGAGCGCCAGATTGTAAAGCTCCGGCTTCGGCGCCTCAATATATTTCCAATTCCCTTTTATGAGGCAGCGGAGCTTCCCCCAGCCGAAGTGGAGCCAAGGGTAGTAACTCTCCCCATACGAGGAGAGGTTTATCTTCTTACCTTTTATTAATGGAAGAAGACTTATCCCCTGAGCCCCTGTTTCCTTTCTGTAGTCTATTCCGAGGAAGTCGAGGATGGTGGGGAGGATGTCAATGCTCCGTACCAGTTCTGGGACTACTTTTCCCTGAGGGAGAACGCCTGGTAGAGAGATTATGAGGGGGATGTGCATTGCCCCCTCATAGACGAAGAAGCAGTGGTAGATCTCCTTATGCTCCCCAAGCATCTCCCCGTGGTCGGCGGTTAGGACGATCAGGGTGTTCCTCCTCAGTCCCATCGCCTTGAGCTGAGAGAGGAGTTTTCCCAGCTCGTGATCGGTATAGGCTATCTCCCCATCATAAGGGGTGTCTTTATAGAGTTTATCGTAGGGCGAAGGCGGGTTATAAGGGGCGTGAGGGTCGAAAAGGTGGAGCCAGAGGAAGAAGCGGTTCTCCCGATTCTCCTTTATAAAGGATAGCCCCCTCTTCACTACCTCTGAAGCAGGTCGTTCCATCGAGAAGATATGGGTATAGGTAGCCCCTCCTGTTCTTTTAAAATTGTCGTAGTAATAATCAAATCCTTGGTCCAAGCCGAATTCGGAATCGAGAAGGAAGGAACCCACCACCGCTCCTGTTTTGTAGCTATGTCTCTTTAGCACTTCCGCTAAGGTGATGAGAGAGGGAGAAGCATGGTAAATAATGTTATCCCTCACTTGGTGGACGAAAGGGTAGGTTCCGGTCATTATCGAGGTATGGGAGGGAAGGGTGATGGGTACCTGGCAGTAGGTTCGGGCGAAGCGGATTCCGGAGGAGGCGAGTTTGTCGATGTTAGGGGTTTTTATCTTTTGGTATCCATAACAGCCGAGGTGGTCTGCCCTCAGGGTGTCAATGGTTATAAGAATGAGATTATATCTTGGTGGAGGTGTTTTCTCCTCCTGAGCGAGGATAAAAGGGGAGAGTAAGAAGCCGATTACCAGAGGTAAAACAATCCTTTTCATTGATCGCCTCCTTATTTTTTTAATATATCAGAAGAGGAAGGACTTAGTCAAGGAGACAAAAAGGGGTTGACTGAGGTTGATATCACAGTTTAATATATAATTGTTCTATGAGAGGTCCCTTTTTGATTCGGATTTTTGGATTTTTTATCCAAATTTTTGGATTGAAGGGGGAAGAGGAAAGGAGGAGAAGGAAAGAAGGTTCCTTAAGTTTTGTATTTCCAGAGGATAAAAAAAGGGGATTCTGGCTACTTGGTGGCACGAAATTTGTTTGTATAATAGAGATGGATTAATATTTTAAGAAAGGGGGTAGAGAAGCAGTTAAAAGATATCTAATGTTAACCCAAAACCTTTAAGAAAGGGAGGGATGTGAAGTTATGAAAGCCAAATTATTGGTCGTTCTGGTGGCGGTGGGGCTTCTTTTCTCCGCCGTTGCCTATGGCCAGATGGCTAAGATCACCGGTACCCTGCGTGGTGTGGTGAAAGACACCTCTGGTGCTGTTCTTCCTGGTGTGACCATTACCATCAATTCTCCAGCCTTGATCACACCGGACCTTACTGCTACCACTGACTCTACTGGCGTTTACCGTTTCCCCTCGCTTCCACCGGGCGTATATGAGGTGAAGGCAGAGCTCGAGGGCTTTCAGACGATTATCCGTAAAGGGGTGGAGATCCACGCTGGTGTTACCACCACGGTTAACTTCACCCTGAAGGTGGCGGCGGTGGCGGAAACGATCACCGTTACCGCGGAGAGCCCGCTGGTCGATGTGAAGGAGTCGTCGGCGAGCGTAACCCTTGGTAAGAACCTGCTTGAGAACCTGCCGAGGCCTACCTTCGCCCTCGATGTGGAGGACTATGCGCCCGGCGTCCATGGAACCTCTGCTTATGGTGGTGCTGGTGATGCAGCCAGCTCCTATCAGCTCGATGGCGTCGATGTTACCGATACCGCGGGTGGAACCCGCTGGGTCTTCCCCAACTACGACTGGTTCGAGGAGGTGCAGTTCGCCGGTATCGGCTTGAACGCCGAGTACGGGATGTTCACCGGGCAGGTATTCAACATCGTCACCAAGTCCGGTGGTAACGAGTTCCACGGGACCCTGACCGGCTACTTCGAGGGTGATGATTACCTTCCCGATGCCCTCACCTGGTCGAACTGGACCGATCCCAGCCTCGAGCCCCGTACCGTCCGTAAGCGCTATGAGGCGAGTGCTTCCGTCGGTGGTCCTATTATGAAGAACAAGTTCTGGTTCTTCGGTTCTGCGGAGAAGTACTACGAGAATGTCTCTATCCTCTCCACCGGTAGTAACAGACGGATTCAGAATAGCCCCCGTTACTTCATCAAGGGCACCTATCAGCTCAACCGGAACAATAAGGTATCCGGTTTCTACGAACGGGATATCTACGATATAAGCGGCCGTGCTGCCGATAGGTACCACCCGCCCGAGACCACCGTTACTGAGGATTCGCCCTCCAACTCCTGGAACGCTACCTGGACCTCCATCTTCAGCCAGAACACCCTGCTCGATGTCCGCTATGGTGCCTTTAAAGGGTATTATTACCTTTACCCGAACGGTAGCGGTTATCCTCACTACGATCTCGTCACCAGTTATTACTCCGTCAACTCCATCTACTACTACTATGCTGATAGGAGAAGGGACCAGGTGAACGCTTCGCTCACCCACTTTGCGGACAACTTCCTGTTGAAGGGCGATAACCACGACTTCAAGTTCGGTGCCGAGTTCGAGCGGAGCTGGATGAGAGACAGAGGTGGTTACCCTGAGGGTAAAGCCTATTTCGATTGGAATGGTGCTCCCTATCAGATGTTTGAGGGTGGGAGTTATGATATCGAGCCGAGGGTCCTTCGGTGGAGCTTCTTCGTTCAGGATTCCTGGACCATTAAGGAACGGCTTACCCTGAACCTTGGTTTCCGCTTCGACTATGATGCTGCTGGTTTCCCCGGTGAGAACCGGGATAAGCTGATGGTAACCAAGAACCCGGCACCCAGGCTCGGCTTCGCCTATGACCTCTTCGGTGATGGCAAAAGCGCGGTGAAGGGTGGTTTCTTCCGCTACTATGCTCCCATCTTCAACGACTACATCTATGCGCTTTCTACTAATATTGAGGACATCTACGGCTACTATTGGGATGGCGCTACTTGGCAACAGTTCCTCTACATACCCTATACCCTTACCCGGGATATCGATCCCAACATCAAACAACCCTATGTCGATGAGATAAACTTCTCCTTCGAGCGCCAGCTACTCCCCGATTTTTCCCTCCGGGTGACCTATGTCCATCGCTATGAGCACAACATCATCTCCGATGTCGATCGGAGCATCCCCGATAACTACCAGGCGATGACCATCACTGATCCCGGCGAAGATGGGGTTACTGGTACTTCCGATGATCAGCAGGTCACCGTTTATAACTGTATTGACCCCAGCGAGCGGTTCTGGATAACGAGAAACGCTCCTGGTGCCTATCGGAAGTATGATGGGTTGATCATCGTCGCCAACAAGAGGATGAGCAACAACTGGTTGATGATGGGTTCGGTCACCATCTCCCGGGCGAAGGGGAACATCACTACCGCAAGGGGTGGTGGCTCCGAGTGGGATGATATGAACTATGATCCCAGGTACAACAAGAACTACGAAGGGAACACTGGCCTCACCCGGACGGTGATGGTGAAGGTGAACGCCACCTACTTCGCTCCTTGGGGGATCAACCTGAGCGCCTACTTCGATGTGAGGACCGGTGCCTTCTGGACACGGAGGCTCCGGGTTACCGGGCTGAACCAGGGTACGAGAACCATCTATGTCGAACCGCGTGGTTCCCACACCCTCGATACCGGCTACGACCTCGACCTCAGGATCGAGAAGCAGATCACCATCGGACCGGGCAATCTCCGCATCTCTGCTGACTTCTTCAATGTGTTCAACTCCGATCGGGTTACCGGTATTAATACCCTCACCGGCGCCTACTTCGGTGAGATTACCAACCTGGTCTATCCGCGTCGGTTCAGGCTCGGTGTCCGCTACCTCTTCTAAGACCTGAGATATTCCGGGGGAGCGGCTTCGCTCCCCCTTTTCTTTTTTTGTCCCCTTTATAGGTAAAAGGCGATTGACATAATCGGCATTGTTCGATAAAATAAAAAAGGTAATTACGTTTTTTTATGACCTTTGCGAGTGATGAAGGTGGTGGTTGATGAGGCTGGTTTTGCCGAACTTAAGGAGAGGATCAGAAGGTATATCGGGTTCAATTGCAACCTTTATAAGCCAAAGTGCTTGAAGAGGCGGATAGCCACCAGGCTTCGGGCAAGAGGGGTGAGAAGCTACCGGGAGTATGCAGCGCTTCTTGCTAAGGAACCGGCAGAGCTTCCTCTATTGGAGGAGGCGCTTACTATTAATGTTTCCAAGTTCTTCCGCAACTATGAGCTTTTTTCCCTCCTTGAGCGGGAGGTTTTCCCAAGACTTGGGGCTTTAGCGGAGGAGAGGAAGCTATCCCGCCTTTTTTTCTGGAGTGCTGGTTCCGCTACCGGAGAGGAGCCATATACTTTGGCGATAATGGCCAAGGAGCTATTGCCTAAGAAGATCGATGTCAGGATTTTGGGCACTGATATAAGCAAGAAGAGCCTTGAGGCGGCGAGAAGGGGTATATACCCCCCGGCGAGTCTGGATGAGACGCCAGAGAGGATAAAGGAAAAGTATTTCGTTTTTGAGGAGGGACACTACCATCTTGCTCCGGAGATAAAGGAGATGGTTACCTTCCGTAAGCTCGATCTTCTTGCCGATCCTTATCCTCAGAGGGTAGATTTGATCCTATGTAGAAATGTACTTATCTACCTTACCAAAGAGGCACAGGATATCATCCTCTCTGGCTTCTTCGGTAGCCTTGTTCCCCGGGGGGTGCTCGTTCTGGGAAAGGTGGAGGCGCTCTCTGGGGAGGCGCGTAAGCTTTTCTCCCCTATAGATGTTCGGGAACGGGTTTATAGCCGTCCTTTTAGGTAGATAGCGAGGAGGGGTAATTGATGGAGAAGCTCGTAGTAGGAATTGGTAATTATGGTATAGCGAAGAAGAAACCTCCATTGGTCGCTTATGGTCTTGGCTCCTGTGTGGCGGTCATTATGTATGATGAAGAAAAGGGGATAGGGGGGATGGCACATATTATGCTCCCCAACGGCAATCTCAATTCGGCGAAGAAGCATCCCTACCGTTTCCCTGAGACCGCTATCCCTAAGTTGTTAGCCGAGCTCCTCGATGGAGGGGCAAGGAGGGAGAAATTGAGGGCGAAGTTGGTCGGTGGAGCCAATATGTTCTCGCTCCTTGCCTCAAAGGAATCCCAAGAGATAGGAAAAAGAAACATCGAAGCCTGTAGGCGGGTTCTTTCAGAGCTGGGGATACCCATCGTGGGAGAGGATGTGGGCGGAGATTATGGGAGAACGGTGTTTTTCTTCCCTGAGGGAGGGAGGGTTCTTGTCCGTTCCTTTAAGGTAGGTGAGAAGGAGATATGAGTGGCAGGAAGATAAGGGTATTGGTGGTGGATGATTCCCCGTTTATGCGGGAGCTTATATCCGACATCATAAATTCAACCTCTGATCTCGAGGTGGTAGGGAGGGCAGCGAACGGTAAAGCTGCTTTGGAGAAGGTGGCGGAGCTTGCTCCTGATGTGATCACCCTGGATATAGAGATGCCGGTCCTCGATGGTTTGTCCACCCTCTCTCGACTGATGAGACGCCATCCTCTTCCGGTGATAATGCTCTCCGCCTATACCACTGAGGGGGCTCGGGCTACCATCCGGGCGTTGGAGCTCGGTGCGGTCGATTTTATAGCCAAGCCATCAGGAGAGGTCTCATTCGATTTGGAGAAGATAAGGGACGAGATCATCACCAAGATAAGATTGGCAGCTGGGGTGGAGGCGATAAAGATCCACCCGCTTGAGAAGAAGAAAAAGAAAGAGCTCTCCCCTGGAGCAAGAAAGGGTGGTTTCTTCGGTATCGGTATCGCCGCTTCTACTGGGGGTCCTCAGGCGTTATTGAATCTTCTCCCCACCTTTCCTAAGGATCTCCCGGGGGCTCTGTTCCTCGTCCAGCATATGCCTTCTGGTTTCACCCGGCAGTTTGCCGAACGGCTTGACGCGGTTTGTAAGTTGAAGATCAAAGAGGCGGAGGACGGGGAGGAGATCCATCCGGGTTATGGTTATGTGGCTCCGGGAGGGTATCATCTTTTGATCGAAAGGGATGGAGAGAGAAGTTTTCTCCGCTATTCTTCAGAGCCTCCCCTTTGGGGGGTGAGGCCAGCAGCGGATCATCTATTTACCTCTTTGGCGAAGGCTTTTGGGGTTAGTGCCATCGGGGTAGTTCTCACCGGTATGGGTCGTGATGGAGCTGCTGGTCTTCTTGCCATAAAGGAGAAAGGGGGGATGACCATCGCCCAGAGCCGGGATTCCGCTCTCATCTTCGGTATGCCCCGATCAGCGATTGAACTTGGTGCTGTCTCCCATATTCTTTCCCTCGACGAGATAGATAGTGCAATCCTCAGGCATCTCGGCTATGGAGTGAGAAGGGAGGCTGCTGGTGGCTGAGCGAGGGATAAAGGGCGAGATTGCTCTTCTTTGTTATCGAGTGGGGAAGCAGGAATTCGCTGTTCCTCTCTCTGAGGTGGCTCGTATTCTTCCCTTGCTTCCTGTGGCAAATATCCCTCATACCCCGGAGTTTCTCGAAGGGGTGGTGGAGTACGATGGCATTCTCATTCCGGTGATCGATTTGAGAAAGAGGTTTGGGCTAGGAGAGGGAGGAGCTGCAGAGGAGGCTCGGATCGTGGTGGTGAGGATCAATGGGGAGAAGGTGGGGATGGTAGTTGATGAGGCTAAGGATATGGTTCAGATCAAGTCTTCGGAGGTAAAGAAGCCTCCTACCATCTTCCCAGGGCTTGATGCCCCTTACCTCACTGGTGTGGTTAAGCGGGGAGAGAGGTATCTCGTTCTTCTCGATCTCCGCCGGGTGCTTACCACCGAGGAGAGATTGGAACTCTTCGGTTTAGAGGGGCTTCTTTCTGGAGAGGAGCCTCTGAGGAAGAAGAGGAGGAGAAAGGGAGAGAAAGGTGGTCGAGCAAAGAAGTGATTTGATGATGAGGCTCCTTGCGGGAGGGGAGCAGTTTATGGTGGAGAGTCATTTTGTTCAAGAGGTTATCTCCTTTGAGAGGGTATATCGTGTCCCTGGCACTCCTCCCTATCTTGCTGGACTGGCTAATTTTCGAGGAACGGTACTTCCTTTGGCGAAACTCTCGGTTCTGCTTGGGCTTCTCGCCGGTCCTTCAAGGATGGGCTTGGTTATCTCCTTAGCGGGGCTTCAGCTCGGGCTTCTCGTCGAAGATGTCCTTGATGTGATTCCCTCTTATAAAATTGTGCATGAAGAGAAGGCGAAGCTTCCTGAAGAGGTGAAGCCAGAGTTCATCAAAGGGGCGGTCAGGGTTTCAGGGGAGCTTCTTTTCCTTCTTGATCTTCCAGCTATTATCGGGGAGGTCTTCCCCGGTTCCTTAGCAAGCAAGGGGGCGTAGCCATTTTAAGACATAATTAGCGAGGTGAGAGATGGGGAAAAGGGTTTTAATTGTTGATGATGCGATGTTTACCCGCACCTTGATCTCGGATATTTTAGCCAAAGCCGGCTACGAGATCGCGGGAGAGGCGGGGAGTGGTGTCGAGGCGATCGAGAAATACAAGGAGCTTTCACCCGATGTAGTGATAATGGACCTTATTATGCCCGATATGGGAGGGATAGAGGCGATAAAGAAGATAATAGCAGAGGACCCCAAGGCGAATATCATCGTTTGCAGTGCGATGGGACAGCAGGCGTTGGTTGTTGAGGCGATCGAAGCAGGAGCAAAGGATTTCATTGTGAAGCCCTTCCAGCCAGCGCAGATCCTCGACACCCTCTCCAAGGTGGTCAAATAGACAGAGCGGGTAAGAGGGGATGGATATCTCCAAGTATCGAAAGCTGTTTTTTGAGGAGACGAGGGAGCATCTCTTAGCCCTGAACAACCTTCTTCTCGATCTGGAGAAGGACCCAGGGAGGAGGGATAATATCTCCGAGATCTTCCGCCTGGTGCACACCATCAAGGGAATGGCGGGGACGATGGGTTATCAGCCGATCGTCCAGCTCACCCATGAGCTGGAGAGTCTCCTTCTTCTCCTCAGAGAAGGAAGAACCGATCCCACCCCGGAGATCGTGGAGATGCTCTTTACCGGTTTCGACCTTCTCCAAGCGCTGGTCGAGGCAGAGGCTAAGGGGAAAAAGGCTCCCGATATCAGCAGTTTCCTCTCTCGACTTACCCCTCTCATTGAGGAGTTGACTCGAGAAAGGGAGGAAGGAACCGCTGCCCCTGATTCTGTTAGGAGTTATGAAGCAGTTCCTTCTAAGGCGAAGGAGAGGAGGGTCTTTCAGGTCTCGGTCCGCATCTCTCCCAAGGCTCCGCTTAAAGGGGCGAGGGCAGGGGTGGTGATCACCCGCCTTAAGTCGGTTGGTGAGATAGTAAGCTCCTCTCATCCCCTCCCCGAGCTTACGAAGGGGGGGTTCGACCTTTCCTTCGAGATCGTCATCGCTACCGGTTCCCAAAAGGGCGAAATAGAAGAGGTTCTCTCCACCGTGCCCGAGTTGGATGAGGTTCGGGTGGTTGAAGTGCTCCCTGAAGAGCCTTCTACCGAAGAGAGAGCTGAAGAAGAGAAAGAGGCTGGTTTCCTTCCCTTCTTCCATGAGGAGACCACTTCCATAAGGGTGGATATGAGCCGGTTGGACAGCCTGCTGAACCTGGTTGGTGAGCTTACCATCGCCCAAGGGAGGATCAGCAGGTTGGCGAGGGAGCGGGGTCTTTCCGAGCTTGAGGAAGCGGTGGTTCATCTGAGCCGGCTTACCTCTTCCATCAGGGAGGAGGTGATGGAGGCACGGATGGTTCCTGTTGCTCAGGTGTTCGATCTCTTCCCCCGATTCATCAGAGAGGCTTCCCGAGCTATGGGCAAGGAGGTGCGGTTGGTGCTCGAGGGTCGAGAGATGGAGCTGGACCGGATGCTTCTGGACAGGATCACCGAGCCGTTGGTCCATTTGATGCGGAATGCGTTAAGCCATGGGATAGAGCCACCGGAGGAACGGTTAAAAAGGGGAAAACCAAGGGAAGGGACGGTTAAGCTTTCTGCGGAGAGAAGGAGGAACTTCTTCCACATTGAGGTGGCAGATGATGGAAGGGGGATCGATGTTAACCAGGTGGGAGAGGTTGCCCTTAAACTGGGGTTGGTTAGTGAGGAGGAGCTTGCCGGGATGAGCGAGAAGGAGCGACTTATGCTCATCGTCAAGCCCGGTTTCTCCACCTTGACCGAGGCTACTGAGGTCTCTGGTCGTGGTGTGGGTCTCGATGTAGTTATGAAGCAGGTGAGGTCCCTTGGGGGGGATTTCCTAATAAAGAGCGAATTGGGAAAGGGGACGAGTTTCACCATTATTCTTCCTCTTACCTTGGCTATTACCCGGGTTCTTCCGATAACGATAGGGGGTGAGAATTACCTTATTCCCCTCTCCTATATCGAAGAGATGGTAGAGCGTTCTGATGTAGATATAAAGAGGACCAAGGGACGGGATTTCCTATCCCACCGGGGGGAGTTGGTTCCCCTGCTCGAGCTTAGGGAGCTCCTCGGTATCCCCCCGGCTGGCAGTGATGATGGAGGGTTCATCCTGATAGTCGGTGCCGAAGGGAGAAAGGGAGCCTTTTCCATCGATTCCTTTGGCTCCCAGGAGGAGGTGATGGTCAAGCCGTTGCCTCCACTAAGGACCGCTCTTCCCTGTTTTTGCGGAACCACCATATTGGGGGGAGGGGAGGTTGTCCTTCTCTTCGATGTGATGGAATTAATATCGTTAGCAGTTTCCCCCCAGAAATGAATAAGGAGGGTTAGATGAAGGATAAATTTAGTCCCACCCACCTCGATGCGATCAGGGAAGTCGCCTCCATCGGTGCTGGTCATGCCGCTACCGCTCTTTATAACCTCGCTAAGCGGAAGATAATGATCGAGGTTCCCCAGGTGGGTTTTTATACTGTGGAGCATATAGTAGAGGCAATTGGCAATCCTGAGGAGGTGGAGACAGCGGTTATCTTTATCCTAAATGGCGGTATCGATGGAGCGGCGATGTTTATGCTTCCCTACCGCTCTGCTTTAAGGATGGTTAACCTGCTGGCTAAGAAGGAAGAGAGTCCCAATTTTGATGCTGAGATAAACATCTCCCTATTGAAAGAGGTGGGTAACATCGTGGTTTCCTCCTGTCTTACTGGCCTCGGCGATTTTCTCCGCCTGAAGGTGCTCCCCTCCATCCCGATGTTGGTGGTGGACCAGGCAGCTGCCATCCTTACCTCGACCTATATCAGTTTTTTGAAAGAGGACGATACCTTCCTCCTTATAAAGACCAAGTTCGAGATGCAGGGGGAGAGTTCCCCATTTTTCGCTTACCTTATCCTTATCCCCCAGAGGGTTTCCCTTGAGGTCTTGGTGAATAAGCTCGAGGAGATCGTAGGCAAAGGGTTGTAGATGGAAGAGGAGAAGAGGGGGGATAGGTCCTTTTTTCTTGAGGGGGAAGAGATCCTTGACCGTCTGCTCTCCCTCCTTTCCCAGTGGGAGAAGGGAGTTTCTCCTTCTCTCCTCTCAAAGATAATTGAGGAGCTCTTTCGTGAACTTCATACGCTGAAGGGGACAGCAGGGAGCCATGGGTTTGCCGAGATAAGTGACCTCTGCCACTTGATGGAAAGGCTTATCGCCCTTGCTCGGGGAAGGATCGAAGCACTGGATGAGGGGGTTCGCTCTCTCATCCTCGATGGGGTGAATGTCCTCTCTCGGATGTTCGAGGGGGCTTCTAAAGGCAAGGTGGTGGAGGAGGGCGACCTTCCCCAGCGGATCTCCGCCAAGATAAAGAAGCTAAAGAAGATCAAGCCCAATACCTCCTCCCTTTCTCAAATAGATGAGCGGATCATTTCTCCCCTTACTGAAGGAGAGAGGATAAGGCTTTCCACTGAGCTTTCTCGGGGCAGGCTCCTTTTCCGGGCGCGATATGAGTTCCCTCAAAAGAGATTGCGGAGTTTCCTTACCTTGGTCGAGGAGAAGGTGGTTTCTCCCCTCGTTAAGATAGCTCTGGTGCCAAGTGCGCTGACCGGGGGGAGGATGGCGATGGAGCTCTTCCTCTCCGCCCCTTCCGAGTATTCAGTAGAAAAGCTGGCAAAGGAGCTTTCCCTTGGGGGAAAGGCTCCTTCTGAACTCCTTCCCCTGATCCCTGGAAAAAGGGAGCCCATATTTCGAGGAGCCCCAAGGACAATACGAGTGGAGATCGCCCGACTTGACGAGCTTCTCAATCGGCTGGGCGAGCTGATGGTGGAGAAGGAGAAGCTTCGCGACCGATTCTCCGCCCTCATCAAGAAGGTTGGCTTTACCCAAGAGGTGAGGGAGATGGAGCAAGTTCTCCTCCGACTTGAGCGGAGGGTCTCCTCCCTCTTCGACCAGATGGTGACCGCGAGGATGATACCCATCTCGCAGATATTTGCCAAGTTGAAACGGCAGGCAGGAGCGATCGCCTCCCAGCTCAATAAGAGGGTGGAGGTGGCTATTAAAGGAGGAGAGACCGAGGTGGACGGGGTGCTCATCGAGCGCCTCTCTGATCCTTTAATCCACCTCATAAGGAACGCCATCGATCATGGGATCGAGGAGGGAGAGGAGAGGAGGAAGCGGGGCAAGCCGGAGAGGGGGAGGATTACCCTATCCGCGGAGCCCAAGGGGGGAAAGATCATCATCGAGGTGGCAGATGATGGGAGGGGGATCGATCTCGCTCAGGTGTTAAGGAGAGCGAGGGAGCAGGGGCTTGTCCTTCCAGGGGAGAAGTTGAGTCGCGAGCGCACCTTGAGCCTCATCTTCGAGCCCGGTTTCTCCACCAGAACGAGAATGACCGAGATCTCAGGAATGGGGATAGGGATGGATGTGGTGAAGGAGAGAATAGAGGAGCTTGGTGGGATGGTCGAGGTGGATACGAAGAAGGGTTCGGGAACCAGGGTGCGGGTGGTCATTCCGGTGACCTTAGCCAACTTCAAGGTTCTTCTCAGCCAGGTTGATCAATTTACCTTCGCCTTTCCCCTATCGGCGGTTGTCAGGGGAACGAGGTTAAACGGGAGCGGGATGATGAGGAAGAAGGGGGGGTTCCATTATCCGTATCAAGGGAGGGAGATACCAGTTTTTTCCTTAAGGGAGGAGTTATTAAGGAAGAAAGGAGAGGAGGGGAGATTCTTGGTAATCATCGAGGAGTGGGGGAAGAGGATGGGTTTTTTAGTCGATTCCTTAATTGGGCAGAGGGAGGTGGTAGTAAGGCCCCTCCCTTCGCTTCTTTCTCAGATTCCAGGGATAGTGGGGGTGGCGGAGTCGGGTGAGGAGAGATTGGCATTGCTCCTCGACCTTTCCTTTTTCGCTGAGAAGGTATGAGGTCGATATGATGGCGGAAAGGGTGGTGGCAAAGGGCGGGAGCGGTTATCTCGTTTTCTCCTTAGGGAGGGATAACTACGCCATCGAAGTGGAGAAGGTGAAGGAGGTAATAAAGGCGGTGGGGCTCACCCCGCTCCCCCGGGTTCGGGATATAGTGGCTGGGGTCCTTCTCCATCGAGGCGTTATCATCCCAATTCTCGATCTTTCTAAGCTTTTTGGGGTAGAGGACGAAGTTGAGACTGGCTTTAATTGGTATATTGTTGTAAAATATTATAGAGAATTTGTGGGGTTGGGGGTAGCTGAGATCGTTAGGGTGGCGCCGGCTTCCGACTATAGGAGGAAAGAAGGGAAGAAGGGGCCCTTTGCGGTAAGGGGAGTGATTGCCCCTCCTTATCCGGAGGCGATCGTTCTGGATTGGGATGGGGTATTGAACCTGGCGCCGGAGGGGCTGGTGAGTTGAGATGAAGGAGGTA
>Ga0190360_1000221_pt1 | contig 32263 bp, 20 predicted proteins | sample 48721834_MG_FD_161271 | JGI IMG/M metagenome (GOLD analysis project Ga0190360, IMG submission 161271) | Hydrothermal vent microbial mat bacterial communities from Southern Trench, Guaymas Basin, Mexico - 4872-18-3-4_MG | ecosystem: Environmental > Aquatic > Marine > Hydrothermal vents >...
ATATGGTGCGCCCACTGGGGGTGGCTGGTATGATGAGGGAAGCGATGCAACATTTGGTGTCACATCTCCCTATTCTGGAACAACAGGTACAAGATACATCTTTCTGCAGTGGACTGGTACTGGTACTGGTTCATACACAGGATCAGAAACCTCCCACACAGTTACAATGAATGGTCCAATAACAGAGACTGCATCATGGAAGAGGCAGTACTACCTCACAACATCTGAGAATCCTGATGAGGGCGGTGACATAACACCATCTCCTCCTGGCTCCTGGTATGATGAGGGTTCTGTTGTCGGTGTGAGTGCATCTGTTGCATCTGGCTACAGTTGGGAGGGATGGTCTGGAGACCTCTCTGGAACACAAAATCCCACAACTATTACCATGGATGAGCCAAAATCTGTTGTAGCAAATTTCGGAAAGATAGTCCAGATAACGATACAGACAAACCCCAGCGGACTTCGCTTCAATGTCGATGGAACAACATACACATCCTCACATACATTCACATGGGTGATAAATGATTCTCATCTATTATCAGTAAATTCTCCTCAGAGCGGTGGTATTGGAATTCAGTATATATTCAAAAACTGGAGTGATGGAGGAGATCAAAATCATTATTATACAGTCCCGATAAATGATCAGCAGCTTACGGTTAACTTCAATGCCAGGTATAAGCTTACTGTAAACTCAACATATGGCAATCCATCCGGAACGGGCTGGTATGAAGAGGGAATGACAGCATACTTTTCTGTTACATCCCCCGAAGTATTTGGTTCGACTCGTTATGTATTCGAAAAGTGGACGGGTGATTATGAGTGGGATCAACCTTCAGGCTCGATTATCATGAACAGACCTGTTAATATCTACGCAAGCTGGAAGATGCAGTATAAACTCACAATCGATTCTGAATACGGTAATCCACAGGGAGCAGGATGGTATAATGTAAACCAGCAGGCAAGCTTTTCAATAACATCACCCGATACAAGAGGCGCCATTAGATATCTATTCATAAACTGGTCAGGAGATTATAATGGATCTCAAACGAGCTGTTCGATAATCATGAACTCTCCAAAAATCATTCAGGCAAACTGGAAAACTCAATACTACCTGACAGTAGATATAGATCCAGAAGATGGAGGAACCGTAACACCTTCTCCACCAGGGGAATGGTTTGATGAAAACCTGCAGATCACAGCTGAAGCCATTCCAGATACACAGTCGGGTTACACATTTAGCCACTGGAGTGGTGATGTAACAGGCTCATCCAATCCATTCCAATTCACTCTTGATAGACCAAAAAGCATAATTGCCCACTTTGAGTCTGAGTCTACCGATGTATCAGAGGAAAACAAAACTATAGATAATGGGAACAATTTTATACTTCTCCAGAACTACCCAAATCCGTTTAATCCATCCACTAATATACAGTACTACCTGCCAGAAAATACACATGTAAAAATAGAAGTCTATTCGCTTAATGGTAAAATGGTGAGAAGACTACTCGATAATGAACAGCCGGCCGGAAATCACAAGATTTTCTGGGATGGCCGCGGCAGTTCCGGAGAGGTTCTGAGCAGTGGAACATATATCATTTACTTGAAATGTAAAAACAGCATCAAAAAAATCAAGGTTCTATTGATTAAATGAGAGTCCCTCGATGGACTGGTTTTCTTTAATGCTAAAAACCAATCCAGCTTCTCTCTTTTTATCCAACAATTGTGATAAATAAATAAGGAAAGATGATAGGTAAATCTGAGAGAGTGTTAATCGTTATTAATATTCTATCACTGTTCCAATCGATGCTTCTATACCAATTATTTCTCTATTAAGGGGGAGTTTTAATCCACCAGAAAAAAACTTGAGTTGAAAGTTTAACATTCCTCTGCTGAAAATCTTGTAATCGACTCTCATCCCAATACCACCTATTATGTCCAGTCCCTTATCCGACTCCAGCGGCTCATAGAATCTACCAATACCCAATCCAAACACTTCACCATTCGGGAAGCTTAAAAACTTATATATCATATCCAGATCTAGTTGATATCTGCTGTTGTAGCGTGTTTCGTCAACAATCAACCCCTGATACAGGCTGTTCTTCTCTCTGTACCGAAATGTTATGTGAGTCCAGAAATAGCTGCTGTTGTATCTGTAAAAATATCCGAGATTCATTGTGATCTTACTGCCTGCACGATATACAAGATCACCATCCAGGTAATCGCTCCAGTAGTAGGTATATATCCCATCAAACATGATCTTCATATTTTCAGTTAATCTGATGTCAAACCCCAGAGAACCGCTTACTTCATCTCCAGGGTCATACTCTTTGTCATATAGTTTATCGAGCCCAACACTCTCTCCATAACTATACTGTACAGGATGATATACTCTTCTGTATAAATACTGTGCGCTTGCACCTATTACAAGACCCTCTTTTACAGGATATGCGATTCCAAAACTTCCCACTCCACACAATCCTTGGCCATAAACAGGGAGCTGAAACGAGAAAATATTTCTGCTCAACATCTCTGTTATGGCAAATTCAACACTATCAAGACGGGTCTTTCCTGTCGGCATTCCTATCCCAAGATTTATCATGGCCTTATCATCCCAGAATACATAATTGCCCTGTACCCAGGTATCAGAAAAATCTGTAATCCTTCCTGTTTCATCTCTCCATGAATGTGCAGGAGTGTTTGATACAGAAATATTAAATCTATCGTTTATCAACATATAAACAGTAAGCGGAAAAGAAATCTGATTTATTAAGGCCCTGTATTGAACTCTCCATATCTGAGCATTTACACCTGCAGAGATAAAGCCCCGCCTGTGTATAGGAAGAATCTCCTCCTGCGCACCAACATGGCTTGAAATGATTACCAAAATTATTATGAAAAATAATTTTCTGAATCTCATAAAATACCCCATCGATTATTTGATTATTACCATATGAATTTTGTATCTTTAACCCGATTTAACGGATAAGAGATCGATTTATAGCTATTCTTCATCATCTAAATAGAATGAGGTTTGAGTACGAAACATTGCTTATCCGTTAATTCGGGTTTAATTAATACCTTGCTCTCCTATGGTCATATGATACTATTTGATTATTACCATCTTTCTGGAGGCTACCTTTCCTGCAGTCTTGAGTCGATATATATAGACACCGCTCGGTACAGGATTTCCAGACCCATCTTTTCCATCCCATTTTACAACATAATGTCCTGCCTTCTGAATCTCATTCAAAAGAACCCTTATTCGTCTTCCAAGTATGTTGAAGATGACTATCTCTGCCCTTCCCCTCTTTGGCAGACTGTATGATATCGAGGTTTCTCCATTGAAAGGATTTGGATAGTTCTGATGCAGCTTAAACTCAACAGGCTGAAGTGATATTCCATCACTGTTTTTACTTATAAACTCCTCTGTTCCTGCCACGATTCTGAACCTTCTGTAGTTGTTTGGATTCTTTTTACTCGTTCTGTATACTATCTTACTCTCCTTGCCCATATCCTTAGAGATGCCCTCATCAATATCAAAAATATATGCCTGCCAGCCTTTGGGAAGATCTCCGAATAGAGTCCATTTTATCTCTACCTCTTTCTTCGGGATGTTGGATTTTACTATAAAATTCCACAACTCACCCTTAGTTTCAGGATCTCTCAGGTCTGTAGTATATTTCCCTGAATGTAGCTCCCACTCATCATGTGGGAAATATAGAGAAACATAGTCGCCAACAGGAGGCGGCTCTGGATGATCCCTTCCATCCCATCCGTCTCGTGAATCTTTCCTCACACCGATAAAATTACGGCTATCTTCAGCCGCTCCTGCCTCTGCGGATATTTCAAATACCCATTCATCACTTCCCATGTTGTATAGCGTTCCGCCCTTTACATTAGCGATCTTGCATGGACTACTGCCCTCTTCACTCATTCTCTTTGGTGGTATTATCAGTGATGCAGCAACAGTATCCTGGTTGCATATGAAGTATCCCTCCCATGGATCGAGTCTGTCCCAATCTTTTACGAACCCCTTACCATTAAAATAGTAGAGCGTTGTTATCGACTCACTGGATACTATACAATCGTTCCAGCTAATCGGAAAATTAAATGGATTTGCTATCATGTTCCACCCCGGGATTATCTTAAGCGTGGTCGTATCTTCTCTGCCCGGATCAATACTCATCTTGAAGCTCGAATCTGTTGATACTGTCTGAAATTTTTCTATGTCAAATGTAGTATTCAAATGGGTTATCAGAAAAAACGATCTGCCAGGAAGAATCTCAAAAGCACCCCAGTCTTCTGTCTTAGGACTGTATTCTACGTAAACAGTATCCCTTCTGTGAAACCAGAAGAGACGCCACATATAGGGATCATATGATCCAAGGTCATCCTCAAGAATATATTTTACTTTTGTTGAATCCAACTGAAATGGAATCGAAAACATCCTGAACTGTCTGTGTTTAAAAGTTATAGGTACAGTCATGACACTGTCGAACCTGACGATACTCGAATTTGGATTGTTTTCTGGATCGATGACTGGCTGTGTCAGCGTATCTTCAGCAGTAGAAATGATCTTGACATAGTACTCCAGCCCACTGAGTCTTAAAGAATCTCCAGGAATCTGAACCTGATATGTAGTATCGTTTACATATTCTGCAGTCAGGCTGTGGTATCTGTCAGAACCGCTCGGCCTGTAATTCAAAATTATATCACTAAAATCTATATCCATTCCAGCAGGAATACCAATACTTACATTAAGGTCTTTTCCAAAGCGCGGAGGATCCGGATTCATCGAAACGCTCAAATCGTATTCTGCAATCTGGAATTCCCACGGCTGTCTGGCTATGCTTGAGATTCTTATCTCATCCAGACATCCCTTAAAATACTTATATCTGCCAGCAAGATCTTTTTCTGCAGCCCCAATTATGAGAGCACGTTGATAAAACTGTTTTGATGTAGACGTATAAGGTTCTGTCCACTGAAGAATTCCATCAATATATAGCCGTCCCTCCCTTGAATAGTGATTATATATGAATGCCAGATGATGCCAGCTTCCATCACTTACCAGCACGCCACCACTTCTGAATCCTGCTACATCGATATGTCCTTCATTGTTTATGGAAATTCTGTAGTTAACCGTATGGCTTACATCGTCTATTCCCATAGAAACAAGAGACTGATCAACAGTGTCTGTACGGAAGTAACATTCAATCGTATAGCTCTGAGAAGTCATGTCAAACATAAGGCTCTGGTCAAACTCAACCTCTATCCAATCATCTTTACCGTCGAGACTCAGTCCCCCGCCAAAGAACCCCTTGCACCACTCTATGCCTCCATGCAGAATCGCAGAGTGATTGCCTCCAGAAGAATCAACCGCTACCGTATCGCTGCCACCCGTTTCATCAAAATGGAAGAGAGTCACTGTATGAACATCGCTCGAATACCGATCCATGGTTTTGGATTCTGTGCTGCTTCCCTCCAGATTCACAACAACAGTGTCGTTGTCACTATCATTGGTTATTATGGTTATTTTTCCGCTGTATGTAGTATCAGAAACAGTGGGCGAAAAAATGACAGTAATTTCTCTGCTCTTCAGCCGCGGGAGTCTGAAGCTCGATGGGCAATCCTGAATCGAGAATACATTTGCCTGATCACCAGACTCTTCCATTTTTATAAACAGATCTTGATCTCCATTGTTGGTTATCATAAATGTCATTGGTCGAGACTGACCCTTAAATACTGTAGCAAAATTCAACTCCTCTTTGTCAATATCCATATCAGGAGGCAGTACATTGTATTCCCAGTTCATTCGGGATATCCTTGAGACTCTAAATTCGTCTATCAATCCATGAAAATGATCCGCAGTAGAGGAGCTGTCGCCGAGTGTGAAAAACTTCTTCTCATCGAGATTCAATCTCCCCTGCCATAAAACAGAATCAAGCACAGAGTTGTTTAAAAGAAGCCTTAAATATTCACCATCATTGGAGATGGCAACATGGTACCACTGATTGATGTTCATTGAATCGATAAAATTATCCCTGAATAGTGTATGTTTAACCCCTGAACTGTTCCATACACTGCATTTTATTCCATCCGAACTGTCCAGTATCAGCCTTATTTTTGAGCTGTCCACATCACCCCATTGAACAAGTGTACAGGAGTCGGCAGGAAGAGAGAGCATCAAGAACCACATCTCAAAAGTAAAATCAGAATGTGAAAGGCCTTGTAGTGGATCTTCAGGAATTTCGATCCAGTCGTTCTGACCATCAAAACAGATGCTTCCTCCAAATCTACCAGTATCTGACCAGACCATACTGTTATGAAGTATTCCATCTCTTCCCATACCAGAAGAATCTACCGCACTTTCACCGCTTCCTTCGTTGAAATGGTAGAGTATGCCTGTAAAAATATCAGATTCATATTCACCCCACTTCTTTGATCCGATTCCTCTGCCCTTTAAAAATACAGGAAAATCGGCACCAGACCAGGATGGGTCGTTGGTATTGAAGAGAAGCTGCTCTGTATGCTCGAGCGTATCTGTAGATGTAAACTTTACCTTCACAAGCTGACTGTCCTTGGGCTGTACACTGAAACTTGTAATATTAGGATTGAAGATAGATGTGTTGGTTGAGACAACATTGTATACCTCAAGTACATCTATCCCGGGATTACTTACCCATAGTTTCAAATTCCTCTCTTTGCCAGAAAGTACTTTGCCAAAATTTATGCTTGTGGAATCGACACTAATTCTTGCCAATTTTACATTGAACTCCCACTTCTGCCTGCCAATATCTGAGATTCTCAATTCATCCATCATCCCGTGAAACGGATAGTTGCTCTGCCAATCCCGGCCGATTATTATAGACAGGGTATCGACAGCACTACTGGCAAACTTTCCTGCCATATCACCAGAAAATTGAGTAGAATCTACTTCATTTCCATTTATAAATAGTCTCACTATCTTATTATCAAGAACAAGAGCAATATGATACCATTTACTTGCCTGCAATGCTCCCATAGAACCGCTCGTAACAGAGAATGGTGTGTTTTCTGTATTGTATATTTCTCCAACAATCGTACTCCCAACAAGCCTTAAATCGAACTGAGAACCGCTATCACCTTTTCTTCTCATAATTATGCTTGTTCCAGCAGGAATGGTCTGTATGTTCAACCATCCCTCAACAGTGAATCCATTCCATTTTGGACCCAACTCATGAGTCGAATCGGGAGTGATTACACATATATCGTCATATCCGTCAAACAGGAGGGATCCACTGAATTTGCCAACAGGTCGACTGACTCCGGTCCAGTATCCATGCATTCCGTGTCCTGAACCATCGGCAATCGTCTGTCCACCGGACTCCTCGAAATGGTAAAGTCCAAGTGTATAATAGTCAGAAACATAGGGACCGGCCGGCAGTGATTCAATACCCTTACCACTTATGGGAATCTGGTAATCAGGAAATGTCGGATCACTGCTGTAAATAATGAGCTTACTTCCCTGTGAGATTGTTACCTCATCAGTTGGTGAAAATGAAACAAAGAGAGTAGAATCCTTTCCCTGGGCTAAAGAGAATTTTGTGGAAAATGTTAAGCCTATCAGACTGCTTTCAGGAGAATCGACAGATATGCTGTCTATCTCCAGAAGATCTTCTCCACCATTACGAATCACAAGTGGCAGTTTTCTTGTAAATCCATGCAGCACATCTTCAAATTTTATCTGATCAGTATTGACTATAAGATGAGATCGATTGACATTCATCTCCCATGTCTGCCTTGCTACATTAGAGAAACGAACTTCATCTATCATTCCCCTGAAAGAGACATTTGTTCCACCAAGGGAGTTTGTACCAATGGCCAAAGGCTCTGTATCTTCAAATCTGAGCTTACCCTTTACAGATTTGCTTGCCCGAAGAACACTGTTTAAATAGAGACGGATCGAATCTGTGTCCCACGTCAGAGCCACATGATACCACTGATCTGTGTTCAGTTCATCGATTGATCCTGTAATTATCTCATGTTCCACGCCAAGAGAATCCCATACACTGGCTATCAGTCCTTCATTGTCCCCCATTGCGAGTTCAAATTGTCTGGTGTTTCCATTTCCCCTTCTGGCCAGGATATAATATCTGTTGTCATCCGGTTTATTGCTCATGTTGAACCACAGCTCAATTGTGAACGGACGATTACAAACATTGAAAAGGGAATTGTAGGGAATACCGATCCAGTCTCCTGTACCATCAAACGAGATGCAATTTCCAAATCCATCTTTTGAACCAGTCCTCTGTGGATCCCCATTGATCTGGCCGTCAAGCTCATTTGCAGAAGCATCCTCTATTACAGTACCACCTGTTTCGTTGAAATGCCACAATCCAATCGTCAATTCATCACTTTCGTATTGCCCCTCACCCATCACATCTCCACGACGCCATTGAAATGTCAGGGTCTTTAATGGATCATCAGGATCGTTACTTGTTATTGATGCAGTCGTAGTAGTTGGAACATCTTCTGGATAGGGATAGATCATCTCAAAATTAACATCTATCTTTAATGTATCGTTGGGCGGTATTTCAAACTTTTTCGGAGTGAAATGAAACTCGCCGGCATATCTTGCAGGCACCGATATCTCACCCTCGAGCAGTGTTGTTCCTCTGTTTCTGATCCAGATGACCATCGGACGACTCTTTCCAAGTGGAACAGGACCAAATTCCAGCATGTCCTGATCCACTACTATCTCAGGCTTTATCTCGCTCTTAACAACATAGAGTCCATCCTTACCATCGGCTATACAAACAGTAGATCCCGAGATATCGAGTCTTTTTGTATCGTCTCCTGTTGGATAAAATTCTATTAAATCAGGCGGAGAGTCAGGCCTCGAAATATCATATACACCCAATCCGACTTCAGTATCGGATATATATATTGTTCTTCCCTCTACATGAATGTCTGTACATTTCCCTCCAGTTAAAATGCTCATCACCTCGCCGGTTGAAACTCTCCATATCAAGAATCCATTTTCGCTGTTTGCAATAAACACCGAGTCTCCAACGGCATCTATTCCGAGAACCTCTTTATCTGTCGAAAGAGAGTAGAGCAGTGTAAGATTTGTTATATTGCTCGGAAGGCCTGTAGCCTTGTATACATAAGCTCCTGAAGAATCCGCAACATATATCATATCGCCAATTACCTTGACCGCCTTTGCATTCTTTAGATAGGTTGTATCACTCCAGGCCTCACTCACCGTTGGCAGTGTACTCACATTAAGAATCCTCAGCCCGTCTCTTCCACATGCAAGATAGGCAAAGCTTCCTGATACATATACATCATAACAGGTGTCAAGATCGGAAAGGTAAGGACCATATATTGTCTGCTGGGCAAGGTTTATCACCGACATCCCTTTTGAACCATCTGCAATATAGAGATAATTTACATCCTTTGTTATTCCACGCGCCTCTCCAGGCGTGTCATAACCCTGAGTAACGGTCAAATGAAGCGTATCGTCCCTTGATTGAGAAAAATCTAAATTGAACAGCTTCACCCCTGCTATTCCTGCCGCAACATATCCATAATTATTCTCAACAACAACATCGTATGTGATGTGAGCGGTCTCAAACGAATCTATAATTGTCGGTTGATACAGTAATCTTACATCTGCCAGCAAATGGCCGTTGTAGCCATCTGCAATAAAGGCCGTATCATTGTTTACTGAAACCGCGTTTGTTATTCCTTCTGTGTCGAGAGGCAGACGAGTAGGTCCTGTCATGTTGTATGGATCACTAACCTTGATTGGGGCATAAAGACCCTTCTCACCACAAGCCAGATAACAATATCCCCCAGTCTCAAACACATCCATTACTTCCACTGGAGAGGTATCTACCCACAGTCCAAGCTCCAATAGATTCGCTGGATCTTTTACTGATATCGACCGCATTCCACCCCATCCTGTGGCAACATAGGCCACCGTATCTCTGATCAATACATTATATGTTATTGGTTTGTATTTTGTAGTATCATATCCAATGAATGGAAGCGAAAAATTCATCCTGTCATAAACCAATGGATTGGATTTGTTGGAAATGTCGAGTGAGTAGAGCCCTGCAGAATCTGCTGCTATCAGGGCTGTTGTATCGTTGGCAACATAAATATCCCTTGCATAACCATCAAGCACTCTTGATCCCGTCTTGAAGGGACTCGATGGCAGGCCAATATCGAATATTACGATTCCACCACTACCATCAGCAACATAGGCATAATTTCCATACTGCATTACACCACTGGCATATCCCTGGGTATCTCCCTCACCTATTACCTGTACAAGATCAGAATTATCAAAGTCGAAATATACAACCCTCAATCCCATCTTCCCACACGCCACATAGATATGTGTCATATCACTCTGAACCCATATGTCTTCAACAGGACCCGGAAGAAGTATCTCATCCAACTTGTTGTATGATCCGCCGTAGACCTCTAAATAACCCCCACTACCCACGAATGTAAATCCCCCCCTCCTAAATACGGCATTGCACTCTCCTTCAGCCCATCTTCCGAGTCTCTGTATTCTTGAACTCTGCGCCGCCAGAGGGTATTGCATACAGATAAATAATATTGCTATAACAAACTTTCGCATCATGTATCTCTCCTGAATCGTACTATTTTTTGTTCAGATCAGGCTTTATGGGTGTACCCAATATTTTGGGAAGCAAAATCGCATTTCTCTCGGCCTCATTAAAAGACTTTCTGCTTCCCCTTCCTGGTATGAATCCTGCGTTTTGAAAACGTCCCATCCACTGGAGCCTATTCCATGAACTTACCAGATCGGGCCTCATCTCCATCCTGGCCAAACCTCCCCTCGGCATCTCCCTTATTATTCGAGCCACTTCACGGTTCATACGTGTAGTACTTGTGCTGTGAGTGGCCTGCCAGAGTTTGGGAGACATTAACTTATCCCTTGCCTGAGTAAAATTTCCATCTATCTTGACCGCCTCCCTGAACAGTTTGTATGCGCTACTGAAATCTCCTCTGTCCATCGCATCCAGTCCCTGGCAATACTTCATAAATGCCATCATGTCCTCTGTAGGGATCTTCAATATCTCCTCCCTCAACTGGGGAGAGAGCTTAATATCAAAATAATCAAAAATCCTCAATACAAGCTCCTTCTCCATGCGAAACAGTCGGTTGAGGTTGCCTTCAAAATTTGTAGTTGTCGGAACAAAGACATTCTTTGTTTCATAAATTCCTGCATCCAGAGTCATCCTCAGGTCGGGCATAACAAGATATGAACCCTTTACCAGATACCTGGCACCGAGTAATTTACCCACTCTCGGCATGTTGTTCTCATCAATAAGCCCTGTCATTCCGAGTTTTATCTCATCCATTAATGAATTCAAACGGATACGCTCTACAACATCAAGCTCATCAACCTTTGAGAGGTCGGTTATCATCATCTCCGCCAATCCTTTTTGAAGCGGCTGCCATTTAGGATCATCACTCAGATTTAGAAAATAGAGCACTGCTACACTCTTTTCAGGGAATGCCGCTACATCTAATCTGGATTCATCCTTGATTGCAAGCTGAATCTCACGCGATACCTCCATCCTCACTACCCAATCGAGTCTTCCCATCAAGATCTGACGAAAAGGATCTCTCTCTGGAACTCGAAAATACTCTTTATAGACATCAATAGCTTCTTTAATCCTTCCAAGCTCCTCAAGCGATATTCCGAGATAGTATCTCGCCTTTCCATATTCAGGATTTTTATTTACAACCATTTTCAATATTTTCTCTGCGGTCTCATATCTACCCATGTGCCAGTAAACCATTCCAATACCTGTTACTGCCTCTTTATCATAATATATATATGGTTTTCCATCACGAACATGCGGCTCTAAAATATGAAGATAATGACGCAGTGCCTTATTATATTCCCTTCTCAGCAGATATTTTTCAGCCGGTCTATATTTCGAAGTTGCACATCCCGACAGTATAATCAACAAGACCATAAAAACATAAATAAGAATCTTTTTCATGACTAATAGTTCCTCCCAGCTTAAATCTTGGGAAAGTTAATTTTTCAACTTCTTCTTTCCTCTAACGATCTCAATTCTTTTGCTGGCGAGTGAGAAATCTGGTTCCAGCTTCAGGGCGCTCTCATAAAATTGCTCTGCCTTTTCAAAATCTCCACTATCTTCAAACCTCACTCCCTTGGAGAAGAGAACAACTGCCTTCATATTTATCTTCTTCGATTCATTTAGAATCTTTTCTTCTTTTCTGGAGATTCTTATATCCAGCCCTTTTAATAACCTCTTCCCGAGTTTCCTGACAAGGGATATGATTTGATCCGGTTTACCAGTGACCTCTTCACTCTTTATGGTCAGCCCTGTCTCAACATCTACAACACGAACATCAATACGTATCTTCTTATTAAGGTTGACCATATAACTTCCAAACAGCAAATAGTCTGCACCAAGCATCCTGCCAGCCTTGAAAGAGCTCCCCTCAACCAGTCCCGACTGGTTTGCCTTGATCTCATCAATAATCGTTTTTATCCTGCGCCGCTCTACTATCCTCAACGATTTAACTCTGCCCAGCTCTGTTATCATTATCTCTGCAAGACCTCCTGAGAGGGGTTGATACTGCTGCGGATTAAGAATACTGTTGTTATCAAAATCGAGTACTGCCACTGTCTTTTCATCTGCCAGCAAAGGCACATAAATTTTTTGGAGTAAAAAAAGAACAGCAACCGATATAAAAATTTTTCTGCACATCTCTTCGGCTCTCATTTATTGTCTGTGGCTCATAGCACTATATCATACTTTAAAAATATGTTTTGTAATTGTCAAGTAATAAAAATATTTATCGATGCAAAAATTGCAATATTCATGCCTCAACAAAAACAATATAACCTTTTTTTAATAAATGATTCGTAATTGCTTTAAATTCACTATGTTATCCCGTCCCCATATTCACATATTTAATACTTTATCAAATATCCTGTGGTCTGAACTAAACCACTATAATGAATCAAAACAGAGCGTTCTACAAATGACTTGATTAATTAAAATAGAAGTATTATCTTATGAAAAATTGGTAGTAAATGGAGTTTGGGTTTATGAGGTTTGGACACATTCTAATTTTTGTTACACTATTTGCAACAGCCTTTGGACAGAGACAGTACATGAGCGATAGGTCTCAATTCCAGAGCATGATGTCGGAGAAATCTCTATTCCAATACAAAACATACTCAAACCCAATAGAAAACAGCGACAAGGTTGAATTTTCAATCTATTTAAAAATTGCATATGATCTTCTCCATTTTGTTGTTAATGACACACTATTCGAGTCGCGCTATGAGTCGACCGTTGTTATCAGAGACAGAAAGGGAAACTACATTGATGGAAAGATCAAGAGGGACAAAATTTTTGTTAGATCATATGAAGAAACAAATTCCAGTAATAAATTTGCAACACACAGATTCAGCTTTATGATACATCCAGGAAGATATAAGGTATCCATCGAACTGCTTGATCTAGAAACACACAATCCTGTAGTAGAGAATAAAGAGATTGTTATTCCCGATTTTTATTCAAGCTCGCTCTCTGTATCTGACCTTATATTTTATCAGACACATGATGGGGATACTCTCGATGAGAATCTATTCCCATCTTTTCCCCCTGTTAGATCTGTTAAAAACCCACATCTTTATGCCAAATTTTATATCTATTCGGAAAATATTCCACTCAAAATAAATATGCACCGCAAGATTACAACAAGCAACAATAAGCAGATACTATTCGAAGATTCCATAAAGATAAATCTCTTAAAACATATACAGCCGATCTCGATCAATATTGATCAAGATCTTAATTTTGGCAAATACTACTTGAATATATTTTTCTATCATAAAGAGGAAAAAATATCCCTGCGGAGTCCGTTTTATATAAGATGGGGAAAACAGTCTACATTGATGACCGACTTTCGCCTTGCTATCGAAACGCTTCAATATATAATGGACCGAAAACAGTGGCAGCAATTAATAGAAAAACCCGTAGATGAACAGATCAAACTAGTCGAAAAATTCTGGGATGAAAGGGATCCCGAGCCTGAGACCGAAGTCAATGAATTAAGAGAGGAATTCTACCGCAGAGTCAACTTTGCAAACAAAAATTTCACTCCATTTGACAAACACATCGACGGATGGAAAACAGACAGGGGACGTATATATATTCTATATGGACCCCCCTCAGACATTGAAAGACCGATCACCTCCTCTGAAACTTCATCACGATATGAAATATGGCACTACAGAAACATACAGAGAAGTTTCATATTCATTGCAAAGGATGCCACTGGCGATTTTTATTTAGTCTCTGAAGAATGAAATCTTAATCATTATCACCCTCCGATCCATCACAAGCCTCCAGCAAAGAAAGCAAAGAGAAAAATGCATTTGAAGCATCACAACATCGTATTTTGTTGTAAAACGCTATAGTCAAATCTGGTGAGGGGAAAATATGATCTTGATCGATTGGGACATTAGAGAGGTAGAGACTGTGTTGCAACTCCCCTATTAGTGATAAACCTCAAACTACTCTTTTGAACGACTCCTTATTTTACTCAGGATAAAAAAAATCCATCTTTAAGATGGATCGGTGAATAATATGGCATGGTAAATATTCAGCAGATAATGCTTTTTAAAGAGTTCAATATCTCAGTAAACTTCTTATCGATTAGTGAATAATAAATCTGTGTTCCATCCCTTCTGCTGGCCAAATATCCTGCATTCTTTAAATATTTCAACTGCTGAGACACATAAGATTGTTTTGCACCAAGAAAATTCTGTATTTCACCAACACGCCTCTCTCCCTCATTAAGTATACAGAGAATCTTCAAACGTGTCGTATTTGATACAACTTTGAGGAATGGTACAAGTTTCTCACATTCACGAATGTGTTTTTGAATCCTCTCGTCCATCGAATCCTCACTCGAATAACAAATCTATAATCTTTTTGAAATATATTAAAATATTAATCTATTGTCAAGCGAATTTTATACGCAAGTCTTTAATCCCAGTTTTGATTTTCGAGCAGTTGTTCTTCTGGAGTGCTTCCAAACTCCTTTGCAGGAACTCCAACAACAACGACCCTGTCTTTTACCTCTCTTGTGACCACAGAGCCTGCACCAACAACTGCATCCCTTCCAATAACAACACCCGGTAAAATTGTGGCATTTGCACCTATCCTGCCTCCGAGCCTTAATGTCACACCCTTGAAATGTTTGAATCTTTCCTCTGTCCTTCCAAGATAATTATCATTTGTAGTTGTGACCATTGGTGAAACAAAACAATAATCTTCAACCACAGAATAGGCTGTGATATAACATCCCGTCTCAAGCTTACACTTCTTACCCACTCTGCAGAGATTCTCAATCGTTACACCTCTTCCTATTATTGTATATTCGCCTACTTCGACATCTTCCCTCACCGCTGCCCCATCTGCAACAAGCACGTTACTTCCGATACTGCATCCTCTGTATATTACAACATGAGTGCCTATTATTGATTCATCTCCTATTGTGCATCCCGACCACTTTTTATTTTCCTTAAAGATCGACCTTTTTGCCCTCATCGGCAGTTTGCCAATCACGCTGTTATCATCTATTCTTACAGACTCTCCTATGATCGTATCATCGTGGATAACAACACCAGATCCGATTATACATCCACTGCCGATCTTTGTATTCTTTCCTATAACTACAAAATGGCCGATATCTACTGCCTCTCCTATCTCTGCAGTCTGGTCAATGTACTGATTCTTGTTCATTAAACTCTCCTATTGATTAACCTACCAGTTTATTGAAAGTTTGATAAATGCCTCATAAAAACAGCATTGGTTGTGTAAAATGTTATCTTTATTGCTGATCCACACACGACTGATTTCCATATAGAGCCATAAGTCTCTCATCATCTCAAAATAGATACCCATGCCTACATTTGTTGTACTCTCAACAGCACCGGATAAAAATTTCTTTGACTCACCATATCCTTCATCATGAGGCTTCCTCCTGTCGCCCTCTCCATGTCTGATATGAGAGAGTTTTAATGATGTTGAAAAGAATATGTCAAACCTGTGGTCCAATCTGAAAAAATAGCCTTCAGAATTTGGCTGCATGAAATGACCCAAGGGGAGATTGTAGTTTTCATATACATTCACGCTGTCTTCATGGGTATATACAAATGGATCGATTCTTGTGTACTCAAAACGAAGATCAGTATCTGTCATTTTTAAACAATCCACCCACAATCCTCCAAGTGTAAATGCCAGCTTGTTGCCCCAGTAGTTTGAGAAGAGGTCCCACGGCGAACGCATGTCATCTATCAAGAGTTCTCCATAGAGCTTAAGAGTCCCAATTCTGTTGACCTCAAAATCGATGCCAATGTTTACATTATCACGATCTCCTAGAGTATGCTCTGCTATTAGAAACGGTATCAATGGATTGCAGTACGCAAGTTCAATTCCACGCTTCCCATAAATTACTGACTCACTGATTCCAAAATCTAGAAAATCTGTCAGTGAAACCTCGAGTCTGTGAGCAGATATCCACTTATGAGAATAGCTGCTTCTTAGTTCACCACAGAACCATGTAAAACGTGCTCTGCCTAAATCGACAGAAAGTCTTAACAAATCGAAAGATTGTGAGAGCCCAGAAAGTATAAGACCCGACATAGAAGGTCCCCATCTATCATTATCGCGCCCAAATTGCAGCCCGAATCTTCTCCACCCAACAGTAAGATAACTCTCAGATGTATCCCATGTTGCCATTCTGCCATCTTCTGTTGCATTATGCGGATATCCCTGAGAAAGGTTGTAATTTTTCTGATATTTTCCACTTCCCCATTCTGCAAAGATCCTATTATCTGAATAAAAACCAACACCGCATATCTCGCCGCGAATGATTGCTCCATAGTATGGCTGCAGTTTTCTTCTCTGAGAAGATTCGATACTGCCGCTCCTCAGCCACATCTCTCCACCGAGGAGTGCATCCAGATGTACTCTTACTGAATTATCTTCCCATGTGTAAAAATGGGGCTCTTTCTCAATGTCCTTAATCTCAATCTCTTTATCACTGCTCAATTCATCGCACAGCTCACCCTTTATTCTCTCAAAATATTTCATCTCCACTCTTGAAAAATCGATCTCTCCTCTTTCGAGCCTTCGGTCGATCGTTTTGACGAATCTTGAAATCTCACGACGGGTCAGAGGAAGTGAAGAATTGTGATACCTTGTTATGATTCCTCTGACTTCCATCCGCTCCAGAAAATCATATGCCCAGTGATCAATGGGAAGATTCACAGATTGTGAAAGTGCTGTACCATTTATGATTGCAGAAAAAAGAAGGATTATGAATGCTCTTTTTCTCAAGATTCACCAGTGGCTATTTTTCAATCTCACTTTTTATTTTCTTTATCAGGAGAATTCCATCTTCAATGTTATTTAGATCTGTTGCTCCAACAATGTATTTATCCACGAGTAATATGAGTGTGTAACCATGATATTCGGAATAGAATCGATAGCCCTGTTCTTTAAATTCTGAAACAGATGAGATCTCTTTTCCGCTATTCATATGAAACGATTTTAATTTTAAAAACGATTCTTTTGCTCTTAATGAATCATCAAATAGAATTATAAATCCTGTCACCTCTGTATTGTTTATTCTATACCCTGCCTCCAGTCCGCCTGGCAGGAATTCCTGACTCAACATCTCACTTGATTGATATCTCAATGTTTTGTCTATAAGATTCTCCTTTGGAAGGATTTCGAGTATTGCGGGCATTTCAGTAGATCCACCAATCCTCTCGGAAATTGCCCTTGCAGTCTTTATTAAGAGTCCCTTATCTTTTCCAGACAAAGATTGGCTTCCGATCTCTACAACATATCTGTTGCGAATAAAAATAACCTCATATTCAGAAACAAAACCTTCTGTACCAATATCTATAAATTTATATTCAGGATTTCGGTAATTCGAATAAAGACCAAATGCATTAAGAGAACAGCCCATATCATAAATATCTACTGTAACCATACTCTCTTTTTCTACTGTACTATAATAAGTTCTTACTCCGAGAAGCCGAAAACCATATTTAAGATATAATTCTGCCTCGCCATCTATATATTCATATAGGTTCTCTGGATTGTAATAATTAATCTTACTCGCTTTCCAATCGGTCTGGATAGAATCGGGGAATAGATGATCGAACCCCATCTCAATTGTTCTACAGCTAAAAAATATTACTACTAACAAGAAGACATGTCTCTTAAACATTTCTGCCTCTTAACAAAAGATTTCCAGTGCTCTTTCCATCTTCATCTTGATATTAAGGCCATAAGCACAAACCACCTTACAACTATCACAGTTAAGGCAGTGGTGAGGCCTCTTCTCAGATGGAATCATCGAATAGCTGCTTTTAGCGAGTCTGATGTCCCGATATCCCTCTGCATACATGAGAGATCGATTAACCTCAAATACATCGACTCCTTCAGGACAACTATCGCTGCATCTATTACACATCCTGCAGTAGATTTTATCTATTGCATTCCCATATCTATTCAATATCTTTCGATCCTGCCATCCCATCTTCTTTTTCATCACTCTGATATCTTCCTCAAGCTGGCCGAATGTAACCATACTGGGTATCGCAGTTGCAACACCTGGATTCTGCAGTACCCATTTCAATGCTGCCTGATGATGACTCAAATTTCCCATTGAATGGTCTTTATAACCACCAGCCTGGGTCTTCATTGCAACAATTCCAATATCAACATCTGCAGCCTTTTTGATTACGCTTCCAAGCTCTTCTGGCGATTTAAAATTGTATTTTACAAGCACAACATCATAGAAATTCAGTTCTATGGCCTTCTTCAGAAGTTCTATCTCGTTCTTATGAGTTGTAAAACCGATGAATCTTGCCTTGCCCTGCTCCTTTGCCTTTAGAAGTGCTTTCATGGCGCTCTCATTCTCAACCTGATCTGTGGTTTTAAGATTGTGCAACTGAATTATATCCACATATTCGGTCTGCAACGCCTTTAGACTCTCTTCCAGTGATTTTAGTATTTCATCTTCTCCCGTTAGATCTGGTAGTATCTTTGTTGCAAGTACTACTTCCTTGCGGCGACTCTTCATCACCTTCCCAACAACTACTTCATTATATCCCTTCATATAAATACGAGCAGTATCAATGTAGTTGACACCCAGATCGATGGCCCTGTGAATTACTTCTGGATCCCGCGTCCGCATCGCACCATAACCCACTGCACTTACCATGAGTCCCGTTCGACCAAGCCTTCTGTATTCAACAGTCGGATCTTTATCAGATACTTTTGATCTAAACTCAATCTCTTTTGCCCTATTTATATATGGGAATAGAGAGCCAAGCAGAGTTGCTTTCAGACTCTTTTTCACAAAACTTCTTCTATTTAAACATTTTTCTTTCTTCATTTTATTTTTCTCCATTAAGATTTATTTTTTATCCAGATAATTTTCTGCATGTTTTACACATGATGCCAAATATCCAATCCATCTGCGGCGAAGAAGTCTTTTCGTCTCATCCTCCACCGGACTCTTTCTCCATTCATTCATCTGCTCTCCGAGAAGTCTTCCCCATCGCCTTATCTGTTTGATTCTCTCCTCTGCAAGACTCTTCTCTTCTCTGCTTATCAGAAGATCAACCTCTATCATCTTTGATACCAATACCGCATATGTTCTCAGAGCCATACAGCCTCTCCATTCAAATAGCATCAATGGGGATGGCATGTTACTGGAAATAATCTTCTCCGCTACACTGCAGTTATCAATCGCCCTCGGGAAGTTCTTTTTCCTCCACTCCTGTGCAGACTTCTGCATCACTGCTTCAAATCTTTTTACTATATCGATAAATCTGTTGTTAACCATTTATCCCCTTCCTCAATATTCTATTTCTTCTCTTTATTCTGTCCAGGATTCTCTCACACCTCCTGACCCAGTAGTCTCTGATTTCGCTCTGTTTTGCATTCAAATTCTCAAAATCCTTCAGCATATTAACAGAGGTCCGAAGATATTTTGCCTTCTTGGATGCCTGCCTCCAGTTTGCCCTTGCCCTGAAAATCTGGCCTCTGTTTTCATATTTCTCTGCTTTTATAACATAGACAACAACCAGCATGTGATTCTTTATCGCCCTGTATAAAAGGTCATGAAAGTAGTTGTCACCTGATGGTCTGTACCTCTCTATTGTGAGCTTCAGGTCGACGGCCATATTTTCTGCTTCCTGGTATCTCTTTTCTCTCACCAAATTTCCGATATCCTGGAACCGCTTCTCATATCTATTTATAAGATTAAGAAAAAATTCCCCTGATCCAGCCTCAATCGGTTCTTCAGACTCTAACTCATCTGTCGTGTCTTTTTCTGCCTCTGTCTCTTTTTCTTCCGCAGACTTTTTATTGATAATTGTGTCAACAACCTCCTTGATCTTATCAGGATCTACTGTTGCTTCTATGGTAATTGTTATTGTGCGTCCCTCCTCTTTCTGATCGACTATATTGATATTCTTCAAATATCCTGCTGCAATAGTGTTTACTATATCCTCTTTTAACTGAAAATTCTCCACCTCGGTTGATGACTGTACAAAGATATAGTACGACTCTATTGCCTCCCGAATCGCCAGATCTTTGCAGGTCTGACGCGCTTCTACTAAACTCTCGCTATCTCCATAGGTATATGAGTAAGTACCGCGAATCGTATCCTGGGCAAATGAGATCGAAAGAAACAACATAACAAATAGAGCAACTTTTCTTAAAATCATATCGGCCTCCCATTCGTGAAAATTTTAAATTAAATACTTAAGTCTTGATTTATCCCGAATTAACGGATAAGCAATGTTTCCTACTCAAACCTCATTCTATTTAGATGATAAATAATAGCTATAAATCGATCTCTTATCCGTTAAATCGGGATTCATATAAAAACAATCTTATTATTCTCTTTTATGTTTCAGTCTATATTACGATACAATCTATAAAAGCACTTTTCATGATATGCTGTATTGGCCTCATATATCCAACCATTACGATTTCTACAAAAATAACTTCTTCTTATTTTCCCCGGTTAATCATATTTTCGATGATTATATTCTGAATTTCTCCGAAGAGTCTCTTCTTCCCCTATCTTAACAGAAGCATTTGTTTACTTAAAGACTCGCCAGAGACCGAAATTCGATAAATATATACACCACTCGGCACCAGCCTGCCATGTCTATCCCTACCCTCCCATGTTATGCAGTGGTTACCGATACCATAATATCTGTCTGTAAGCACTTTGACCACCCTGCCTTCTATATTAAAAACAACAATCCTGACACGAGCCGATTTAAACAGTGTAAAATATAAATTAGTCTTTTGATTGAACGGATTTGGGAAATTCTGGTCCAACTTAAAATCTTTTGGGTATTCATCTGCACTCTCTATTCCTGCAGTCTCGGTGTGAACTATGGCCCCATATCTACCTACTGCCCAGCCCTTATTCCTGCTTGGAAAATGTACGCTGTAGAGATCTCGAGATGTTCCAGAATCCTTAAGTTCCCACGTGATGCCACCATCTGTTGTATGAAAAATCGAACCATCATCACCCACGATCCATCCAAACTGGATATCTGTAAAATATATGCTGTGCAGCGATTTGCCCACCGATACTGTCCTTGTATCCCAGCTCACTCCACCATCTGTTGTATAATACACCATACCCATCTCGTCTGTTATCCACCCATGATTCTTATCATAGAAAAAGACCGATTCCAGGTCTGAGGATGTGGTCATATTCTTGCCTCCCCATGTCTCACCACCGTCAGTTGTGTACTTTACAACCCCCCTTCTACCAACAGCCCATCCTGTGAGAGTGTCAATAAAAAATACTTCTCTTAAAGACTGGTAATTCATACCCTGACCCATCCAGCTTTTTCCTCCATTGGTCGTGCGCATAATCATTTTTCCCACAGCCCAGCCAGTATTTTTATTAATAAAATGGACATCATAAAGATCCATCCTGAAGCTGCTGTGCTGAATCATCCAATCATCACCACAATTCTCAGTATGAAGAATCACACCATCCTCGCCTACTATCCAGCCGTCTTCTTTACCAAAAAAATCTATACCGTATAGATCATTATCGATTCCAATATCTTTTCTGTTCCATGTGTTCCCCCCATCTGTTGTTCTTAATAAACTTCCGAGATACCCTGCTGCCCATCCATTATTCTCATCTGTAAAATATACAGAATTCAAATGATCTGATGTGCCGCGACTCTGCTGGTCCCAGCTCACTCCACTATCTGTTGTGTATATGATGATTCCACCAAGTCCTACAGCACATCCATTGTATCTATCGATAAATGAGACTCCATAGAGGCTCTGATTTACATTTGAATTACAGTAAACCCATGTAGTCCCTCCATCTGTAGTCCTGGCAATTATCCCATATCTACCTGCGATCCATCCAGAAAGACTGTCTGCAAAACTGCTGCAGAGAAAGTATGAGCCGAGTGTGTCATATTGATATTCCCAACTGCTTCCACCATTCACGGTATGGAGAATCACACCTTTAAGCTCCGTTCCACCAAATCCTCCAATTATCCAGCCCCTCACAGAATCTGCAAAATAGATCTCATACAGATTGTAACAGCTGTTGGACTCCTGCTGTATCCAGTTTTTTCCACCATCAGTAGTATGGAGCACGGTTCCATTACTACCGGAAATCCATCCGAGTGTTGTATCAAGGAAAAAGATATCATAGAGAAAATTATTCACTCCAGCCCATTGATAATTCCAGCTCTCTCCGCCGTCTGTTGTATTATATACTGTGCCGGAAAATCCGACTGCCCAACCTCTCATGTTGTCCATAAAATAGAGACCCCGCACCCTGCACTGCGATCCACTTATCTGCACATCCCAGCTTGCTCCACCATCCGTAGTGTGAAGTATTGCTCCAGAACCACCTGCCGCCCATCCATATCCAGAATCTCCCGCGATCCATCCCTCCTGATCGTTTACAAAATAGACATCGTATAGTTCCATTGATACTCCCGACTCCTGTATCTTCCACTCATCGCCACCATCTGTTGTATGAATAATAGTTCCGCCCTCTCCAACTGCCCACCCATTCTTACCAATAAAAAAGACATCGTATAGATGATCCTCCACTGGCAGCGGACTCTGCCTGTACCAGCCCGATTGACCGTATGAATACCCGATTATAAAAATTAAAAACAGAATAACATTTTTTTTCATCATAATATTGATACTCCTAATATAAACTCAATAAAATATCTATTCTTTGACAATAGCAGCAGACAGATAGCCAACAGTATACTGACCGGGTATCCTTTGACCAGTAATTTCGGCAGAGTTTGTGTGTGATAAAACATGTAGACGATCTGCACCCATTCTCTTTGCCACACTGATTGTAATCGCAATCGGCACTCTTCCGCACACAGTAGAATCTGGCCTGCTCAATACATCCATGATCTCTTCATAGTCGAATCGTGAGAGCGCAGAGATCAGCTCTTCATCTCTTTTCTCTACCTCTCTGTAATCTGAAATATGGTGAAGATCTGAACTTGCGACGAGAAGAAAATTCTTGTCCTTTAATACATTTGATAATGACATAACTATGTCGTCCACACCATATGGATCGATCAGACCCACCATAATAGGAAGTATCGAAAAATCCTTGAGTGCTACCTGCAGAAAAGGAAGCTGAATTTCGATTGAATGTTCATTCTCAGAACCCACCTCTGTTATCTCTATCTGATCCTTTAACTGTTCAACCAATTTCTTTTCAATCGAAACCCTACCAAGAGGAGTCTCATAGCAGTCTGCACTGCTGATCAAATACTTTCCGAAAAGCATCTGATGTATTGGCCCAATGAGTACAACAACATCAAAACTGCTGCCAGCTATCTGTTTATATCCATATGCCGCAACCTGTCCTGAGAATGTATATCCTGCATGAGGAGAGATAAGACCCACAACACGACCCTCAACCCGATTATCTCCAACATTATCAAAATAGTCTTTAATTGTCTTCTGCAGCATTGATGGCTCTCCTGGATACCATGTTCCAGCAACAACCGATCTTCTAACATGCTCGCTCATAATATTTTCTCTTTATCTTGTATGAATCTCTATCACATCTCTATCCTGGAGGATGTACTCCCTATCCACCCTCTGCCCACTGTATTTGTCCTCCCCCCATATCCTTGCATATTTCATAGTCTGCACAAACTCTTTATGAATAACCTCTGCCGCATTTAAGAGAGTCGATCCTGCAGGCAGTATATAGGGTCTTCCTAAATCAAACTTCTTTCCTGGCGGCTTTGTGTATACTCTAATCACATCCAGACCCTTAAATATTGCCTCTGCAACTCTCTCCATGTCCTCTGCACTCTTTACCGAACCAGATATAACAGGGAATTCTCCTCCAAATGAACTCTTCAAAACACTCAGACCCTGCTCTGAACCGCTAAGATCCTGCTTTGTACCAAATATTAAACAACTCTTTACTGCTATAGAACTCTGGGGATTTTTTTCGCCTCTCCTCTTGAGTACTATCTTGTTCTCATTCAATATTTTCATCATTTCAGAAAGTTGTATATCAAGAAAATCTACAGTCAGATCAACTACCAATACAACAAGGTCTGATAATCTTATTATATTGAAAAGCCACGACTCGTTGAACTGTGAAGAAACAGGAGGAAGATCTACAAGTTGAATTTGAATGTCCTCAAAATTCACCATTCCCTGAACAGGCTTAAAGGTAGAAAATGGATAATCCGCAACAGTAGTATCGGCATTTGTAAGGGCCTTCAGTATCGACGATTTTCCACTATTTGGTGGACCAACAAGCACTGCCTGTCCAGCTCCCTCCTTTGGAATGTGATATAAACTGCTCCCCCTGCTTTTAACACTTTTCCTTTTTGCCTGACTCTGAAGTTTTGAAATCTTTCTTTTCAGATCGCCCTGAAGATGCTCGGTACCCTTGTGCTTAGGCATTATTGCCAGCATCTCTCTCAGGATTTTAATCTTCTCGGAGACATCGCTCGTTTCACGATATCTCCTCTCTGCCGCATAATAATCTGGAGGAAGATTGGCAGGCATATCAAAACATCCTAAATTACATTCCTCACTTCATCACAATCTCAATATGGTGGGGAGCTCGGTACTATATTGATTATATTTATCTCTTTATAGAGCCTGTACTGAACCTCTGAATCTGGCCGCTCTTTCTGTTGACTATATAGAGACGCTGATTTTCATCGTATCCAGCCACCTCAATGCTATAGAGGGTGCCCTTCTCCATCCCTTGTGGTTCAATAGTATCCCAATAGTGTCCCTCGACATCCAATATATGAACTCCATTTCTATCTGCAACAAAAATGTATGGGTCTCTAAAGACTCTTTTGCCTTCGATGAGAACACCTTCTCTATCCTCTGCTATTGCTATACTAGTAGGAAACATGAGATGAACGGGTCTGCCACTCTCTCCCCTTCTATTATATCCAAAACTCCCGAACACTCTAACAAAAGATCCATCACTCCTGAACACAAATATACGGTGGGAGTCCCAATCTGTAATAAAAATATTTCCCTTTGAATCTACTGCAACTCCCTCAGGACTCTTTAATGTATCTACTCCCTCGGGTACAATTAAATTCAAAACCCCTTCTTTTGATATCATGTTATCATTGCTGTAGACAAGCAGGCTCTTTGGATCCCCATGAACAACAAGAAATGCATCCATCACAGCAGAATAGGCAAAATCTCTGTAGTTAAGATTCGACTGAAAATCTTTATAGAGATATGTAGTTGCCGAAAATGGATATGTTGCCGGATAAACTATTATACTCTTGTCGAGCCTTCTTGTAAAATAGGCGACACGTATATCCTTATCCACTCCGAAACCCTTACTCAAAAACATCTTCCTGAAAAGCAGTGGGATAACGATCCTCTCTACTCCAGGCCGGGTAAATCTCTTTGTCTTTATATATGGATAGAACTGCGGACTCTCCACTCTTATCTCTGCTACCTGATTCATCATTATTGGTATTTTCTGATATATCCCATCTCTGGACTTTGTTATAGTAAGTCCATTAAATCTGACTTCAACATCACGATCCACTCCATCGGGGAACAGGACAACCAATTCAAGACCGGATGTGATTGCACCCCGTCTCTCCCATATCTTTGCACTTACATTACCAAAAGATCTTTGCCAGAAGCGAGAATTAAACGGTCTCGTATCTGTAGGATATATTGATCTCTTTGTCATTCCAAACTCAAGTATCAGATTTAAAGCCCTTTCCCAGTACTGCCGTCTAACAAATGCCGGATCGGCAAACTTCTCAAGAGATATTACTTCACCATTCATGACAAGCAGACTTTCAGGAAATAAAACCTCATTTATTCTTATACTGGACAGCTTTGTAGAGTCACCCATAAATCCACAATTCTGAATTCCTGCCTCTGCATTGTTGTACCAGAACTCACCACTTATTTTGTTCCTTGTCTTCTCTTTTACTACTTCATAACACTTTCTTGCGACAAGATCGTTCCCCTCTATTCTGAATATCTCGCCCAGATAGTAAACAGATCTTAAGCTATGGGCCCTGTTAATCAGATTTATAAAGATCGGTTTGGCCATTCTCAGTACTCTTGTTCTCTGCTTCTCGTTCGACTCGTGTTTTGCTGCAGCAAAATAACTTCTCGCCCTTACATAATCGGCCTCGTTCTTATAGACACCACGCACAGAGCTGAGCAGTTTTGCAGAACTGAAGTAATAACGCCTCTTGTTTTTGTCTGTCTCCTGTATCTCTGCCCGAAGAAATTCTGTCAGTCCCTTAAAAAATGTCGTCTCCTCTCTTTTTCTATCCTCTGTAATGCGGAAAAGACGGTTTAAATACTCAAGATAGGGTACCCTTTTCTTACCCGTTACCTTAGTAGCCCTCACCATCATATTCTGAATCAGTGTGAATGCATTCTTAAACTTCTCTTCACTATTCTGAGCCCCCAATATGCTTCCCCAGATCGATTCCCCAAGACCGACTCTTACTAACTGATAAAGAAGATCTGTTTGATCCTTTATATACGCATTTTCAGGATTGAATCTTTCGATCTGACTCTTGAGCTGCCTCAAGACCCTCTTGTCATTTGCATATTCATCAAATCTCAGCAGAAGCAACCTGTATCTGGCATCTTCACGAAGAAACCTAATTCTGGGGTCATTTGTGATACTACTTGTGTTTTCCAGGAACTTCTTAAAGTTTGTTTCACTCTCGCTCCTGTTTGCAATAAACTGTGCCCAGCCGAGCCAATAAAGCGCTTCTGGAAACGATTTTGCCGCCTTAATATAACTGCTCGTATTCGGGTCGATCAGGCGATAATATACATCCTCATCAACACCACTTCTATTGTCTCTGAAACCCATAAAAAGGTATCTGTCATTCTGAAACTGAAAAGATTCAAGACTGTCCAGCACGCTGTTGAAACGCTGCCTCTCATTATCATCGCCTGTTATGAGAAATAGATTTAGATTTTTAAACAGATCAGAATAGATTACGATCGGCCTTAATATTCTTTTTCCTTCAACATCCATCGATGAATAAACAGACCAATAGTTGGCCTCCTGAAAGTAAAACCTTGCTGTCTGGAGAGGATCACCCTTTTTTCTTGGATCGGTTATTTGACCGATGAGTTCCTGATCCATTTGATCATAGAGTCTGCCATACTCGACAAATATGTCCTGATATCGAAGCCTTGCACAATATCTAAGATACTTGTTAATGTTTCTCGACCTGACGACTCCAAGGAATGCATTCTCACTATTCTGAAGGTAATCGACTATCTGTTTTGCAGCCGTTAGCTTCTCGCCAGGATTTAAAGACATGGACATAACCATCTGTTTCCATCTGTTGAGCCTGTAATAAGCCTCACCCTTCATATATAGAGAGAAAATTGAAAGTGTGTCTCTGCCAGAGGATGCAAGTTCGGAGAAAACAGCCACTGCCTTATTGAGGGATTGAATAGGATCCCTCTCCAGCTCGGCCAGTCTAAAGAAACACCATCCCTGTTTGTATTTTGTCTCTTTCAATTTATCAGGATAGCGTGAGATTATATCCGACTGCTTTTCTGCATTCCTGAAAAATTCTGCAGACTTTTTAAAATAGTCGACTGCCTCTTGTTGTCGTCTTGAATCAAGGCCAAGATTGTAATAGGATTCTCCTATATAGTAATATGTGATTCCCCTCTCAGAAGTATATCTATCTGCCCATTTCATCATCGAGTCAATGGCTGCTCTATATCTACCCTGATTAAAAAGCTCCAATCCCTTTGATTTATAAAACTCCTGGCCTTCCAGGAAACCAATCGTAGCTATTATTATTAAAATTACCTTTAATACTCTACGCATCAAATTTACCCCATATTTTAAAAGTTTTACTTTATCTGTAACTCATCAATTGTAATGCCCTCTATATAATATATCAGTCCGTCATACAGAGGCACATACTGCGGCAGCTCTCCTCTCCTGTAAAGGCCGCCTGTATCAATTATAAGTTTTTTCCCCTTGGATGGAAGATTGAACCAGAATTTAATAATACCCATCTTGTAGGGTTTATATATCCATGTCCTCAATGCGTTCTGTATCATCACGCCTGCCTCTGTGTGCCCTTCCATTAAAATATCGTTCCGCGAAAATGTAAGCCTTCCCTGTTTGTTCAGAGTGCATTTGACCTTTATGTCTGCATGCGGATCGACAGAATTTAATCTATTCCAGTCAAGCGGAATTACTCCTGCCTGAGAAAGGTCTATCTCAAAGACGGCAGGCTTTATTTCGGGTCCTGATATCACTATTCCCTTTATACCAGGACGTGGTGGTATTTCAATCTTTTCATGATACAGAAGTGATGGAATCTGTACCCTGTCAAAGGGAAGGCGCCAGAAGGCAATCTGTTTTATGATAATAAATGTTATGACAGAAAAAAACAATGCTCCTATAACACCAACAATGTATCTTGTATAGAGATCGCCTCTCAACGTCCTCTCTCCCCTGTATCAAAAATCTATTATAATGTTTTTCCTGATCTTACCTCTATATCTTTCAACGGCAGTTCGAATCGCCCTGGAATTCTTAATCTCATCGAGTGTGCCTCCCACACAACCATACCGAATATTTCTGTATCTGGTATCATTTATCTTCGATATGATACTTATTACCATTGAAAATGGAACTTCATTAGGACATCGGATCAGTACAAAATAATCTGAAAATGAATTCTCATCTGCCCTGTTGCATAGAAGCGTCAATCTTTCCTGCATCTGAGAAAAAGAGAGTATGTTCTCATTAATCAATGCAGAAAATATCCGATTCCTGAGACGTGTTTCAGAAAGATACCCGTAATTTCTTTCTATCTGCTCAACTATTGAGGATGCGCTATCATCGAGCCACAGCACACGATTCTTGTCTATTATTTGAATTACTATCTGAGCTCTTCCCAAAACATTCTCAGGTGTGGGAATGTATAGAATCGTCTCCTGAAGAGGAGTACGCATGACAAAACTTGTTACAAGAAAAAATACCAGTAAAATAAATATCATATCTATCAGAGAGACCAGCTCCAGTCTATCCTTCTTTATCTTGACTTTACTGAATGCCATCTCTCACCTCCCTGCCACCAAGAGTGTGTATGATGACCTGTGGAATCGTATCACCGTAGCTGCTGCATAGATTTAAAATGTAGTTAAATATGCGAAATTCTGTTGACTTTACTGCTCTAATCTCAATACGATTCGCTGGACTGGGATTGAAAAAATGGTTTTCCTTGTACTCTCTTATCGATCTCTCTATCAATTTGCATGGAGGGGTGTCTGAGAAATCTTTATCATTTAGCTCGAGAAAATTTTCTGGAAAAACGGCAAATAGTGAATCTTGTAAAGCTCTCTGTCTTGCACCCCTTATCGATATTGGCCTGTCTTCCAGAGGCCGAAGAACATAAACAACCTTACCACTCTTTTCATCCGAATTATCTACAAGTTCTATCTGGAACATCAATGTCTTGAGAAGGTTGTCAGCCTCAACCACATCACTACTCCTCATCTCAGGAAGGTCAAATTCTATCTCCTTATTGCCAGCTACATTCTTCTCTATTCTTGCCTGAGAGATGGAAAGAGTAACAAGCGAAAATATCAGCAGAAGAAAAATTATATCGATCAGTCCTGGAAGACTCAGCCCCTTTTTTTCATCCGTACGTTTGAATGCCATTGCTGAACCTAATTTTATAGTTTTTCGGCAACATAAACATAGATCTCCTCCCACTTGGAGTAGATCCAGCTTAACTTGTTATTGTACCAGTAGTAGAGAAGCATGAGAATGATCCCAACAAATAGCCCTTCAATAGTGGTCCAAAGAGCTTCATAAATACCACCAGCAAGACTCTTGACCAGCTCAGACTGGGTTATATTTGATTTTACAAAAGTTAACATTGCAAATGCATGGGAAATTCCCGTGGCTGTTCCAAAAAGTCCGATCAGAGGAGCAAGAGTGCCTAGATTCCACAACCAGTCTATGAGGCTTTCCCTCCGCAATCTTTCTATTTCAGAGGATGCCCTGTTCTCTATTGCACGATCCACCTCTCTTGACACTTCGAGCCAGTGAAATCCACCTAACTCGTGATTCTCCAGTCCTGCCTTTATGATTCTGGCAGCAGGAAACCTGATCATGCTCGGTAGAGAAACTCGTCGGATGAGATTTCTGATCACCTTTGCCCCCTTGTCACGCCAGAAGGTAGTGTTTGCACTCTCTATTTCTGTTATATCAGAGCAGCTTCCTTCCTCCAACTCTCTTCTGATATTCTCATTGCACCTCTTTACAATATCCCTCCACTCTTCTATAATGCTCCTGAACTCCCGCGACTCAAGGCTGTTGTATATGCCTTCATATCCTTTTCCAATTCTAAGCCCCCTACGCAGCGGAAACACATTCCCTAAACTAAGAATCCGTATGCAGAAGAAACCCCATATCATCATGCCTGCAAGGAAGAAATTCCAGATCAGCCAAAATGCGATTTTACCTGCCCGTGTGGCTCCGTCATAGAATCTCTCTCTGCCTAGAACCCACAGAGGTATTCTGCCATTAAAAGGAATCCAATGATACCACTTAATGGAAGCAGCGTTTATATCTGTGTATAACTTTCCTGTAACTACCCATGCCGTATCAGAGTATATAACCTCTCCTCCCTTCATCTTCCCCTTAACAGTAAAGAAATACTCCTTTCCTGCGATTCTGTCTTTGAAAGAATAAAAATTTTGATCTATCTGTTCTGACTCCTCAATGCTCTTCTCATCTCCCTTCTCTCCACAGATTGCAGTGAAGGATTCAAAAGTCGAAATGTCTGACCTCACCCACTGGCCTCCATCCCTGCTATATGCATCCCAGAAAATTGTTACATCTACTCTATCAGGAACCCCAAGAATATTCTTGTGAACCACTCTTTTCAAATCGTTCAGATGAAGCCGTATCTCACCTTCAAATGCAAAACAGTGATGATTGACGGCAACAAAGATTATAAAGAACATGGCAAGTAATTTTTTTAGATTCATTCCATTTTCCTCCATGACGAATGAGCCCTACTACATGATAACATATTTTATGCTGAAGTATCTCATCTCTACAGTAGTGCCGGTATAAGAATCCTGAATCTTTGCGAATCGAAACTCCAGTGGAATTCTCCTGAAATCAATTTCAACTCCCAAGAATCGAAACGTCTCGATCATGCTTTCAGGAATGATTAAACGCACTCCAAATTCCCATCCTTTTCCCATAAAGGTACAGAGGTTGTCTCCCTTTTTTTCATATCTTATTCTGTAAGCAGGAATCCAGCTTCCAATAAGTGTAATGCTTTTATTCGGATTTATAGTGCAGTCACCCCCTATTCTTAGAGAATAGAGATGATTTGAATACCTCCTTATTCCTGTTGAAAACCAGATCGATTCTCCAGCCACTCTTGGATATATTGAAAAGTAGACCGTATTAAATAGCCTCATCCTAGTTGAGGCTTCAAATCCAAGACCAAAGTGAGATAGAATAAAGAACCTTTCCTGAAACTCGAATGAGCATCTTGATAAAACCTCCTGACGAATCACTATCCCGGCATTAAAATAATCTTCAAACTGCTCTTTTGATCTGA
>Ga0190360_1000222_pt1 | contig 32204 bp, 22 predicted proteins | sample 48721834_MG_FD_161271 | JGI IMG/M metagenome (GOLD analysis project Ga0190360, IMG submission 161271) | Hydrothermal vent microbial mat bacterial communities from Southern Trench, Guaymas Basin, Mexico - 4872-18-3-4_MG | ecosystem: Environmental > Aquatic > Marine > Hydrothermal vents >...
ACTTTGATTTAATGACTGGTAACGGGCGAATCCTGTATAGAAACAAGCCGGATAGCAACAGATGCAATAGCCGGGAATCTATGCATCAGTTTTTCCGGCTGCTGGACTGCATCCCCCTGCAGCAGTTATGCCGGTCGATTTGCAGCAAGTTCACGCCTTATCTTCCAAAATCGTTGTTATGGTTTATGTGGAGCATTCGTTATCCAGAATAAAACAAATGACTCAACCGCAGCCCATCTTTTCGGATAACCTTAACTCTTTTATGGAGATACTATTTTGGTTTCGTTTTCCAATTTTTCTTAAGAAACCTCTTGATTATAAGAAAAAGTTTTGTTAAAATTGTAAGTTTATGAAAGATAATATATTGAAAAATTCTGAACTTTGCAGAAGACCTCTGCCGCCGTGGCTTAGAAAGAGATTCAGGGAAACTGAGCAGGTTTTGAGATTAAAAAGAGAGCTGCGCAGGGCAAAGTTGCACACAGTATGTCAATCTGCTGGTTGTCCCAATATCGCAGAATGTTTTGAAAAACCAACCGCAACATTCATGATTCTAGGGGATGTATGCACACGAAGCTGTCGTTTTTGTGGTGTTAAAAAGGGGAAGCCGAAATCTGTTGATCACGGAGAGCCTGAACGCATAGCAGAGATGGCCAGAATCCTCGGATTGAAACACATAGTGATTACATCGGTGACAAGAGACGATCTCGAGGATGGAGGAGCAGAACATTTCGCAAGGTGTGTAAATGAAATTCATCACACCTGTCCCGAAGCAACGGTTGAGGTGCTCATACCCGATTTTATGGGGAAAACAGACTCCCTTGCTGTTGTAATGAACAGCAGGCCCGACATACTGAACCATAATGTTGAGACAGTTCCAAGATTATACAGCAAAATAAGACCAGAGGCAGATTTCAAAAGATCTTTAAATATATTGAAAGAGTCGAAAGAGATTAACCCTGAGATCATCACAAAATCTGGACTCATGGTCGGTATTGGTGAGAGTCGTGATGAAGTTATTTCTGTAATGAAATTACTGCATGATGTAGAGTGTGATGTAGTAACAATCGGTCAATATTTAGCTCCAAGCACAAAAAGTTATCCAGTACATGAATATATAGACCCAGCAGTTTTTTCTGAATATGAAAATATAGGAAAACAGATCGGAATAAGATGGATTTATGCAGGGCCTTATGTGAGGAGTTCCTATAATGCTGAGGAGCTGATGAAAGAATTAAAGGAGATTCGTGTTGAATAATATATATACTATATTGGAAAATAGATGTAAGAAGGATCCTGACGGCATAGCATTAAGGTTCAGAGATCATGAGATTTCTTATAATATAGTCAAGGATGCTGCAGACAGACTGGCAAATGGATTGAGGAATATTGGCTTTGTGCAGGGAGACAGGGTGGCTCTCATGCTGCCAAACATTCCTCATTTTCCTATCTGTTATTTTGCCCTCTTAAAATTGGGTTGTATTATTGTGCCCGTTCCTGTCCATTGTCAGGCAGAGGAGATCGGATATCAATTGAACGATTCAGGAGCAAAGGGGATCATTTACTGGCATCAATTGCGGAAGGAAGTGGAAAAAGCAATAAGCGAGTCAGGCAGAAAGATTGAAAGAATTGTACTAGGAGAGAAGGCAGAGGCGGGTGAGGTGAGGCTCACCTATTTGATAGAGATAAATGATCCCATGGAGGAGATCACAGATGTGGGCGGTGATGATACAGCAGTGATTTCGTATACTTCAGGAACCACGGGTAGACCCAAGGGGGTTATGCTGAGTCATAAGAATATATTATCCAACATCGATTCATGTTGCAAGTATTTTAAATTTGATACCAGCGATAGCATGGCGGGGGTCTTTCCCTTAACACATATGGTCGGTCAGACTGTTGTGATGGGTTCATTTTTTAATTCTGGTGGATGTGTTGTCTTGATTCCAAAGTTTTCTGGTGTGGATATATTGGAGACAATTGAGAGAGAGAAAGTCACATATTTTACAGGTACACCTTTTATGATAACAGAGATGCTGGGTGTAGATAAAGAGAGAAAGTATGATTTGAGCTCTTTAAAATATTGTATATCTACGGGAGATGCATTAAAGGCCGAGACCTTTCAGGAGTTTGAGAGCAGATTCAATGTATCGATAATAGAGGGTTATGGATTGACCGAAGCCTCACCCATGGTCTCTTTTAACAGTCTCGTAAGAGAAAGAAAACCTGGTTCGATTGGGCTTCCTCTTCCCGGTGTAGAGATGAAGATAATCGATGAGTCGGGGCAGGAGGTGAAACCTGGTGAGGTGGGTGAAATAATCGTACAGGGCCCAAATATAATGAAGGGATATCTAAACCGCCCCGATGAAAACGAGAAGGCCTTAAGAGATGGATGGCTCTATACAGGAGATTTTGCTCAGCTTCAGGAGAATGGATTTGGCTTCATAGTTGTAAGAGAGAGAAATGTTATAGTAAAGAGTGGTTTTAATGTATATCCCAGGGAGATTGAGGCAATTCTCTTGAAGAATCCGAAGATAAAAGAGGCAGCAGTACTTGGACTTCCCGATCCAGATTGTGGTGAGGAGATATATGCATGCATTGTCTTACAAGATGGTGAGGAGGCGAGTGAGGAGGAGATAATAAAATATGCGAAAGAACATATGGCACCATATATGTGTCCAAAGGTCATTCATTTTGCTTCTTCGCTTCCCAAGAATCAGACTGGGAAGATAATGAGGGATTGCGTTAAAGAATTGATAATTGAAAAGAATAAATAGGAGGTACTCTGTGAAGGAAATTACTTCGGATAAGATAAGAAATTTTGCATTAGTTGGTCATGGAGGTTCTGGAAAGACATCTTTGTCAGAAGCTATCATTTTCAGCATGGGAGAGAAGAACAGAATAGGTACCATTAATGATGGAACGACGACTTCTGATTACCATCCAGATGAGATCGAGAGGAAAATATCAATAAGCACATCTCTTCTTCATGGATTCTGGAAAGACTGGAAAATGAATTTACTCGATGCGCCCGGCTATTCCGATTTTATTGGTGAGACAAAAGAGGCACTTAGAGTTGCAGATCTTTCTGTTGTTGTTATCAATGGTGTTGAAGGAGTAGAAGTTGGAACAGAGCAGGTTATTGGATTTGCCAATGAATATAAGACACCGCTTCTTTTCTTCATTAATCGCATCAACAGTGAACACGCAGATTTTGATAAGGTCTTAAAAACTGCTCAACAGATCTATGGAAACAATGTGGTGGCATGCAGTTTTCCTGTAAATCAGGGAGAGGGATTCAATAAGATGATAGATCTGCTTTCCATGAAGCTGATAACATTTTCTGCTGATTCGAGTGGAAAATCAGAAACATCAGAGATTCCTGATGATATAAAACCAAGAGCAGAGGAGTTGAGAAATAAGCTCATCGAGGCAGCAGCAGAGAGCGATGATGCACTCATGGAAGCCTATTTTGATGCAGGAACACTAAACGATAATCAGCTTAAGGATGGACTCAGGAGAGGAATCCTTAACAGGACCATTATACCTGTTCTTTGTGGTGCGGCAGATACCAACTACGGAACGCATCTGCTTCTCGATTTTATTGGTAATTACTGCCCTTCACCATTAGATTTTAAGGTCATCAAAGGAAAAAAGCTGGGTGCAGATGAGAGCATTGAGCGAAAGGTTTCGAGTGATGAGCCTCTGAGCAGCATAATTTTTAAGACGATTTCTGAGGCCCATGTGGGTGAACTTTCACTAATACGCCTCTATTCTGGTAAAATAACTTCAGGAGAGGAGGTTCTCAACGCTACTCAGCAGAGGAATGAAAAGATAGGTCAGATATTCCTTCTGAATGGAAAGAATCGGAAGGAGATCGGCGTGCTTCAGGCAGGAGACATTGGTGCTCTCGTAAAGTTGAAGAATACTACCACGGGTGATACACTGTGCGACAGAAGAGATCCCATAATATTGGAATCAATAGATTTTCCTGATCCTATCATAAGTGTTGCAGTAAAGCCAAAGAGCAGGGGCGATGAGGAGAAGATATCCAACGGTCTTCATATTCTTCATAATGAAGATCCGAGTTTTAGTGTTGTGAATGATCCTGAACTAAAGCAGACAATAATCTCTGGACAGGGAGAACTTCATTTAACGGTCGTTATAAAACGTTTGAAGGAGCGTTTTGGTGTTGATGTGGTTGAAGAGAGGCCAAAGATTCCATATCGTGAGACCATAACCTCGAAGTCTGATGACAAATACAGACACAAGAAACAGACAGGAGGTGCTGGTCAATTTGCTGAGGTGTGGATGAAGGTCGAACCAATGCCCAAGGGAGGTGGTTTTGAGTTTGTTAATGAGGTTAAGGGAGGAGCAATTTCATCTGTGTTCATTCCTTCTATTGAGAAGGGAGTAAAAAACGTTCTTGAGGCTGGTCCACTTGCTGGCTACAAGGTTGTTGATGTGAAGGCAATAGTATATGATGGAAAGGAACATCCTGTAGATTCGAAGGATATTGCATTTCAAACAGCAGGAAGGGAGGTTTTCAAGAGATGTTTTCTCAAGGCAAATCCAATACTTCTGGAGCCGATATATGATGTAGAGGTGAAGGTTCCTGAAGAGGTAATGGGCGATGTAATGGGCGATCTTTCAGGGCGAAGAGGAAAGATTCTTGGTTCTGAGGTCAGCGGCCATTTTCAGATTATAAAAGCAAAGGTCCCACTTTCTGAACTCGATCGCTATGCTACGACTCTTCGATCGATAACATCGGGACGCGGAATCTATACCCGTTCATTTTCTCATTATGAGCCAATGCCAAAGGACCTTGAGAAGAAAGTGATAGAAGAAGCAGCCAGGGCAAAAGAAAAGGAAGACGAAGGATAGTTGTGAAAGAGAATAGTTCAAAATCAAAAGGGCCTGATATTCTCTGGGCACCGTGGAGGATAGAGTATATTAAGAATTGTTTTAAGGAGGATGGCTGTATATTTTGCCAGAAGCCCGGTGAGAAAAAGGACAGAGAAAATCTCATAGTATACAGGGGGAGAACCGGGTTTGTGATAATGAATCGCTATCCATACAACAATGGTCATCTATTAATTGTTCCATATCAACATACAAGTGAGCTTTCTTCTCTTACCGATGAAGAGAAGATTGAGCTGTTTGATCTTCTCAGGCTCTCCAAGGACGTACTGGAGAGGGTAATGAATCCACAGGGGTATAACATAGGGATGAATCTTGGAAGATTGGCAGGGGCTGGAATCACAACTCATCTTCACTTTCATGTTGTGCCGCGCTGGGGAGGAGATACAAATTTTATGCCTATCGTTGGTCATACAAAGGTCATCTCTGAGGCACTTGAGAAGACATGGGAGAATCTTAAGAAGGCTTTTGATGAATTAAAAGTTAGTAGGAGGTAATGGTGTTTAAGATGAAGAGAGAGATGAGTTTATTTATTTTATTATTTGTTCTTATTATTTCGGGTTGCAATAAGAGCCGAATTGGAAGCGATATAAAAGATATTTCAAACAGGACTCTCGTGAGTCTTAACACAAATTATGGAGAGATAATTCTCGAACTCTATCCCGATAAGGCGCCAGTATCTGTAGATAATTTTCTCAATTATGTGGAGAGCGGATTTTACAACAATACAATATTTCATCGTGTAATAGATGGATTTATGATTCAGGGTGGTGGATTTGATACCATGCTTCGTGAAAAACAGACAGGGAATCTTCCAATACCAAACGAGGCAACAAACGGACTGAAGAACAAGAGGGGAACAATTGCCTATGCAAGAATGTCCGATCCTAACAGTGCTACATCACAATTTTTCATTAATCTTGTTGACAATCCCCATCTTGATCATAAAGACAATACACCTGAAGGATTTGGCTATGCAGTGTTTGGCAGGGTAATCAAGGGGATGAATGTTGTCGATCATATAGGATCGGTTAGAACAACGACAAAAAATGGCATGGATGATGTTCCTGTGGAAAATGTTGTGATACTAACTGCAAAGAAGATTGGTGATCTTAAATAGATCCCGAGTTAACGAATAAGCAATGTTTCGTACCCAAGCCTCATTCTATTTATATGATTAAGAATAGCTACAAATCGATCTCTTATCCGTTAACTCGGGATAGATTGTAATCCTGCTCACCATTTCATAAAAAAATGAATTCATTTATAAGTGGTAGAAATCCTGTTGCAGAGTGGCTCAGGACAGACATGCCTGTTTTGCGATTGATTATTGCAGAGGGGTTGAGGGGCAAAACCATTTCTGATATAATAGATTCTGCTTCAGCAAAATCTATCCCAATAATAAGAATGCGGCGCCATAGAATATCTGAGCTCATCGGTCATGAAAAGCATCAGGGAGTTGCTGCAGAGATCAGGATGAGGGAGTATGATCGGCTGGAGGATATTTTTCGAGTGGCACAGCAGAGCAATGAACCTCCTCTGATAGCAATCTTAGATGGAATACAGGATCCTCAGAATTTAGGGGCAATAATAAGAAGCGCAGAAGGTGCGGCTTTTCACGGCATAATTATACCGCAACACCGTGCAGCAGGACTGACGCCTTCAGTGTTTAAGGCCTCTGCTGGAGCTGCGGCCTATTTCCCCATTGTAAGAGTTGTAAACATTTCAAGATTGATTGATGATCTTAAAAGAGAAGGCATATGGATAGTAGGAACTTCTAGGGAGGGAGGAAGACCTTACTGGGAATTAGATTTCAAAGATGGTACGGGGATTGTGCTTGGAAGTGAGGGAGAGGGAATGCACAGAATAGTACGAGAGAAGTGTGACTTTTTAGCCTCTATCCCCATGATGGGGAGAATAGAGTCTTTGAATGTCTCTGTTGCAGCAGGCCTGATTTTTTTCGAGGCAAGAAGACAGCGTAATTTCTAGTAAAAAATTATTGTAATTTAAAAATATTTTTTCTATAATATCCATATATGAATGAATATTTGTCTACTCGAACTTGACTTCATCATTGTTTTAAAATTTCAAATTAATGGAAAGGAAAACAGATGAGGAGAAAACAATTCCTTTGGATCTTGATTTTATTTATTGCTCTTTCTTCGTCTATTTTTTCGCAGGGGGTATCAAACCAGATACAGCAGATAAGAGATGCCATTGCACAGAAAGGGGCTTCATGGATAGCCGCTCCAACTAACATATCAAAACTTTCACTAAGTGAGAAGAAGAGGCTTTGTGGTACTATCCTTGGTCCTCGCGACAGCAGTGAGGCAGTACTGCTGCGGTTACCAAAGAAGGCTAATCTTCCCTCATTCTTTGATTGGCGTGATAATGGAGGGAACTGGGTCACACCAGTCAAACAGCAGGGAGATTGTGGAAGCTGCTGGGATTTTTCGGCAGTTGCTCAGGTGGAATCGTGGTGGAAGATTTTTAATTCAAATCCCGATTCCATGATAGATCTTTCAGAGCAGCAGGTGCTATCCTGTACTGATGGCAGCTGTGACGGCTGGTATGTTGAAGGTGCACTTGATTATTTCATGAATGAGGGTGTAGCCAGCGAAGAGTGTTTTGTTTACGAAGCAGAAGATACTATTCCGTGCAGCGACAGGTGTGATGAATGGGAGAGCGAAGCAGTAAAGATTCCTGGCTGGGGTTATGTAACACTAATAGAGGCAAGTGTTGATAACATAAAAAATGCTGTTTATCGTCATCCTGTCTCTGCCGGGATGATGATATACAGCGATTTCTCCTACTATTCAGGCGGTGTATATGAACACACTACAGGAGCCGAATTGGGTGGTCATGCAATTCTCATAATTGGCTGGAGTGATGCGGATTCGTGCTGGATATGCAAGAACAGCTGGGGTGAATACTGGGGAGAAAACACTGATTTTCAGCCTTATTGGTACGGCGGTGGAGGCTATTTCAGGATAAAGTGGGGCGAGTGCGGAATAGGGCAGTATATTCCGTTTGTATATGATGGTTCTGTAGGCGCATCATCACTTTCGATTTCTCCTGACACTCTATCATTCTCCATAACAAAGGGAGATTCTGTCTCTGCCTTTGTCACCGTCGAGAATTCGGGAGATGGAACGCTCGAATTTTCGCTAATCGATTATGAGATTCCATGCATGTTTCATCCCGACACTTTCAACTCATACGATGGTGTTTCATGGTGGTGTGGCGATCCAGAGATAGGCGGATATGACAATCACTGGCTTCAATATCTCGATACACCGGTGCTGGATCTGTCGGGTTGTTCAAACCCGAAGCTTACATTCAAAGGATACTGGGCAATAGAGTCTCCTGAGAATCCTCAGTTCCCATATGACGGATGGGACGGGTGCAATGTCTGGATCTCTACTGATGGCGGAAGCTCTTTCACGGTTCTGACAGATGTGACACCACAGTACAATTGTCAGCATCTGTGGAGTTTTGGACATCCAGACCAGGGATGGAACATGGGCTACGATATAGCAGGATGGGGAGGCTCGAGTGGGGGATGGATAAGTGTTAATGCCAGCCTTTCTTCATATATTTCTGATAAGGTGGTGATCCGTTTTGGATTTGCATCCGATCTTGGGTGGTGCACAAAGGATGATCAGTCACTATATGGATTCTTTGTTGATAATATAAAAATAGAGGATAATGGAACCGAAATATTCTTTGATTCTGCAAACGACAATCTTCAAATGCGTAAAAAAGGATTCGGAATGATGGAGGCAGAATGGATCGAATTGATAGGCGGAGTGGGCACTGTTCCGCCTCATAATACGCTGCAGGTGCCAATAATCATACGCACTTCCGGTCTTGATGTGGGCTACTATTATGGGGCGATTCAGGTGTTATCCAACGACACTACCCAGAACATTGTAAGGGTTCCAGTAAATTTGACCGTAAAAAGCCCTACCTCTGTTGATCAGAGGATGAATAAAGAGGGCCCAGAAAGATGGAGGATTGTTCAGAATTATCCAAATCCATTTAATTCTACCACAGAAATAATATATGAGATTGGATCACGATCACACGTTGAGATCACAATCTACAACTCATCGGGTCAGAGGATCAGAACACTTGTTGATGGTGTTTATGAGGCTGGAACTCATCGCATCTCGTGGAATGGTGAAGACAGAAATGGAGTAGTTGTGAGCAGCGGTCTCTACTTTGTTTATATGAAGGCAGGTGGCCATATTAAATCGAGAAAAATAGTTCTCTTAAGGTAACCAGTGTATCTCAATTAATCGTTAAAAAGATAGTACTTAGAGGAAATAGGGTTTGGATGTATATTTTTATGAGGCCTTTGAGGAGGAACAGGAGGCCTTAAGAGAGTCGCTTCCGATTAGCATAAAGGCTGGATTTGTAAAGAGCACTGTTCAGGAGAGTGGAGACTTTCAGCCTCCTGCTCGATTGATAAGCATTCGAACACAATCCCGTATCCCTAGTGAATGGAAGGACTCCATTGATGGGGTCTTGAGTCGAAGCACAGGGTATGATCACCTCAAATCGTTTTTAATAGCATCCTCAAATAAGGTTGCTTGCGGTTATCTTCCCCTATATTGCAACAGAGCTGTTGCAGAACAGGCCATGCTAATGTGGATGGCACTTCTGAGGAAACTGCCGACTCAGATTGAGAACTTCCTGAGTTTTAAAAGAGATGGATTGACAGGCAGGGAGTGTATTGGTAAGACTCTTCTAATTGTTGGGGTAGGCAATATTGGCTATGAGGTGGTCAAGATTGGAATAGGGCTCGGTATGGAGGTTTTCGGGGTTGATATCGTAAAGAAACATTCATCTGTTAAATATGTATCGATTGAACAGGGAATAGGAAGGGCTGATGTTATAGTCTGTGCAATGAATCTAACAGAAGAAAATCGTGGATATTTCGATTATGATCTACTCTCAAGAGCCAGACCAGAAGCTATTTTTATTAATGTTGCAAGAGGAGAGATGTCTCCACCGACCGATCTTTACCGTTTGCTTAGCGAAAGACGCATAGGTGGCGTTGGGCTCGATGTCTATCAGGATGAGAGCAGGCTTGCAGTCTCGCTTCGTCAAAAAACCAAGATTGTAGATGATGAGACAAGGGCAACTCTAAAGCTGCTTGAATTTCCAAATGTCATTCTGACTCCTCACAATGCATTTAATACCAGAGAGGCTGTAAAGAGGAAGAGTGAGCATACAGTGAGACAGATAGCCTACTTTTTTGAAAATGGTAGCTTTTTATGGCCGGTTCCCCAGGAATGAAAAGGGAGGTAACCATCATGAGGAGTATGAGAAGATCTTTGGTGTGTTTTGTTTTCATTGCTGTCGTTTTTTCTGTGGGCGCAGGCGCACAGAAAGAGAGCCGATATGGTCAGGAGATAAAAGAGTTTAAAGGGTTTGTAGCCGGACAGATGGAATTTGACAGGATACCAGGGCTTTCTGTGGGTTTTTATAAGGATGATTTTGTGTGGACCGATGGATTTGGATATGCAGATCTTGAGAACATGGTTCCAGCAAAGTCTAAAACTGAATACAGACTTGCATCAAATACAAAATCGATGACAGCGGTTGCAATACTTCAACTCATGGAGAGGGGTAGGCTAAATCTTGATGCAGAGGTTCAGGAGTATGTACCATATTTTCCAAGGAAGAGATGGCCCATTACTATAAGGCAGGTTTTAGGACACCTTGGAGGAATAACTCATTACAAAGATTATGAGAAAGAGCTTCATATAAAGGTGCATAAGGACACAAGAGAGTCAATAGATATATTTGACGATTTCGATCTTGTTGCAGAGCCTGGAACAGAATACAACTACAGCAGCTATGGATATAATCTGCTTGGAGCAGTTATCGAGTCTGTGGCAAGGGAGTCTTATGGAGACTATATGAAGAACAATCTCTGGAAAGTGCTCGATATGAATGATACCTATATGGATGATCCAGAAAGATTGATTCCGAATCGTGCCAAGGGATATCGTCTTGTTGATGGGGTGTTGAAGAATTCTGAGTTTATAGATATCAGCAGCAGGTTTGCGGCAGGAGGCACTCGTTCTACAGTAGTGGATTTATTGAAATATGCAAGGGGCCTTACAACCGAGAAGGTGCTTTCGAGAAAGACAATAGACCTAATGGAGACTTCGATGTACACTACAGATGGCCATCTTACAGATTATGGAATGGGGTGGCGAATAGAACCTGTGAATGGGCGATTCTGTGTATTCCATACGGGAGGCCAGGCAGAAACAAGAACTCTTCTTCTGAGACTTCCAGTAGATGATTTTGCTATTGCGCTTGCATACAACTTTGAAGGGGCGAATCTGTTTCATTATTCCCGTCGTCTCTTTCAGCTTATTTTTGGTGAGCAGTGGAATATTGACATATATTTTAAAGATCCTATTGATGATGCGATTTTCGATGGAATGAGAGATGTTTATAATTACGGTCTTGCATACTTCGAAAGACATAAGAGAGCAGTAACTCGGGATAGTTGCGAATTGAAGAAGGCATTTAACTATTTTAATAGATGCGTATCTAAAGACAGCCTCAAGATTGGGTTTAAAAGATTTATCAGAAAAATAAGAGATGGAAGGCATCCTGTGGCGGAATACTCGTTTGTAAAAGTGGGTTCATTCATGGCGTCAGTGCTCGATAAACACCATGACCATGGATCGATGAAAAAGTATCACAAATATGGTGCGCTTCCATTTTTTAGAGATTATATTAGGACCTATATGGCAGATCCCGATTTTCCAGTGGACTTTTGTTTTCATGATGATTTAGAGAAATTGATAATAGAGTGGTGCAGCCAGTGGGAGCTGGTCTATACCGATGAGGTGTGCAGGGTTGCAATTAATCCTGTTTCAGATTTAAAGAGTACAGAAAAGATCCTAAAGAGAGCCTTTAGGAACGCAGCGGTATATCCAGATTTTCTTTCCGATATATTTGACACCGGGCGATATTTCTATCTCAGCGGTGTAAATGAAAAAGCCAGTCGGATTGCAGATCTGGCCAAACAGCTCTATCCCGATTCGCCTGTTCACTATGTATTGATGGCAAATATCTCTATTTTATCAGGGGAGAAGGAGAGGGCCGAGAAGCTCTTTAAAAAAGCTAAAGAGATCGATCCAGATTCGAGAGCAGTGAGTGCACGTGGCCTAAATGGCTATGCCTTGGATTTTATAGAAGCTCAGAGATTAGATGAGGCAAAAGAGCTTATAGAGATTGCAATCTCACTTTATCCCGATGATCCAGGATTATACCACACAATGGGTGAAATATATCTGAAGAAGGCAAAGAAGTTTTTTGAGAAGGCAATGAAGGCAGATCCAAATTTCGAACCTTCAAGAAGACGGTTGAAAAAGATTAAGTAATAAGTAAATAATGGAGGAGTTGTGAAGATCGGTGTAGAGAAAGTGTCGCTGTTTTTAGTAAGCCTTGTTATGCTTGGTATTTTAAGTGGAGCAGATTTAGGTCTGCCTAAGGGAATCACACTTTCATACAATGGCACATTTTTAAGGATAGGTAGAGATGATCCTTTCCACAGATATTCTGAAAATGGAGACTTCTGGTGTAGATATAAAATTGTAGCGGCCGGGGATGAAATCAGGCGGCTCGGTGATTTTGAATTTTTTAAAGGAACTCAGAGGCTTTTTTCCATGAAGAGTGTTCCAGGTTCAGATTTATACATTTCGAACAACGGTTTTATAGCCTTTATGGATATGTCCCGCCACTTTGATAGAGAGCTTACAATCCATTTTTACTCCAAAGAGGGTAAACACATAATGTCGAAAAAATTCAGGGGAGCATCACTTTTTGGGTTTTCAAAGAGTGGAAACAAGTTTGGAGTGGGATCGGCCGATGGATTTGAGCTCATCGATGTTTCAAGCAATAGCATCGAGAGGTTTGATAAGGCGTTTAAGTTTGATATTTCTGAAGATGAAAATCTCATTGCACTGGCTTTGCCTAAAAGAGTGAGGGTTTATTCTGGAGGAAAACTCATAAGAGAATTTAGGACGGGTTTCTACTACACGAGGGATTTAAAATTATCGTCAAGATATGGTTTTGTTGCAGCAGTGGATAAGAAAAATTTAAGGGTCTATTCGATTCAGAGCGGTGAGCCGATTTGGAGTGATTATCAAAGAGGAGGGAGATCGTATAGAGAGCTTCTTGTCATAAAAGATAAAATTTATGCAGGTATCCAGTACAGAGACAGGAGTGTTTCGAGGGGAATATTAAAGATATACGACTATACTGGAGAGATGAAGACAGAGAAAGAGGTAGATAGGAAGGAGATAGAGATTTTCGGTGATCTAAGGCCCCCGGCAAAAGAGATGAATCTTGGATATAAACAGATCCAGTGGCCGTTTGCACCTTTTGACAGCATGCGGACAGTTTGGAACTACTATGAACAACACATGGGCACAGGAAATAGCTCGTATCTTCATCAGGGGCTTGATATAATTGTACCGGAAAATGAGCCGGTATATGCAGTGGAGGGGGGTGTTGTTAAGTGTGTTTTAACGATAGGAGGATATATCTACTGGCGAATTGCTGTTGCCAAGGAGCAGAAGGCTGAACTGTCTGAGGGATGGCTCTATGCACATATAGTTCCCGGCTCAATTCAGGTGGATGTGGGCGACACAGTTTATGTTCATGATTATCTGGGTGACATTGTTCACTGGTATGAGGACTGGGGTCACATTCATTTTGTAGAGATAAGGGATACCGGCCTTGTCTGGCAGTATGATGATAATGAATGGGGAATAGTGTACAATCCTCTTCTCTCACTTCATCCAGATACAGATGAACATCCTCCTGTGTTCGAGAATGTGTTCAGCGGCTCAAAGTTTGCATTCTGCATTAATGAGACGAGTCACTATCTCGATCCTGATAGTCTGTATGGCAATGTTGACATTATTGCCAAGATTTATGATTATGTTGGTGAGTCGCAGTGGCAGCAGCCACCATTGGAGACCTACTACTGGGTCAAAAGGCTTTCTGATGGAAATATAGTATTTCCTAAAACGCTCGGTCACAGGTTGAACCACTCATTTGATTTCTATGCCTCTGATAAATATGAGCCATATGCGACCATCATTTACAAGAGAGATTCCCGACTAAGTGCCTCGAGCTGGATGAGCAAAGAGAGGAATTACTATATTATTTTGACGAACAGCAATGGAGACACAACTATAAGCCTTAGTGAAAAGTCGCTTGCATTCTCTGTCGGAGACTATCCTGACGGCGACTATCGTATTTTCATAGAGGCAAGAGATGAATATGGAAACTCTACAACAGATAGCATGGATGTAAAATTCAGGGACGAGATTACTCAGAAGATTCGCAATCTTCCCAAGAGGATCGATTTGGGGCAGAACCATCCAAATCCTTTCAATAATTTTACAACCATATCATACTCTCTTCCGTCTTCTAACCTTGTGAGATTGAAAGTTTACAACATATTAGGAAGACAGGTCTGTACGGTTGTTGATGAGATTCAGGGGCCTGGTAGATTCACAGTATCATTTGATGGTACTGACCTTCCAAGCGGGCTCTATTTTTACAGGCTTAGTGCAGGCGGAGTAGTAAAAACAAAGAAAATGATTCTGATAAGATAGCATCGGGCGAGCAAAATTTGATATATTTTTTCTTGACAAGGTTTTTATAAATGGCTATATTTAAATTGTCTGGTCCATAGCAAAATAGAATTTTATTACCCCTCTTGCAGTCGATGAAAGAGGGATTTTTCATTTTCCTAATATTTGGATTATAGATGATTCTTTCTAAGATATCTCTTCATGGATTCAAATCCTTTGCCAGAAAGGTAGAGCTCAGGTTCGATCATAAAATCACTGCAATTGTGGGCCCAAATGGTTGTGGAAAGACCAACATTGTGGATGCTATCAGATGGGCTCTTGGTGAACAGCGCTCGTCTGTTCTCAGGGCAGACAGAATGGAGGATGTAATATTTGGTGGAGCCCATTCTTCAAGGCCGCTCGGCATGGCAGAGGTCTCTCTGGTTTTCGACAATTCAAAACACATACTTCCCATCGATTATTCTGAAGTCGTGATAAGGCGCAGGCTTTACAGGTCGGGTGATAGTGAATATTCTATAAACAAAAATCAGGTAAGGCTGAAGGACATAAAGGATCTCTTCATGGATACAGGTATAGGATCCAGTACATATTCGGTGATTGAGTTGAAGATGGTTGAGGATATCCTCAGCGATAAGGCCGAAGACAGGAGGAAATTGTTTGATGAGGCTGCAGGGATAACTAAGTATAAATATCGATTAAAATCTGCTGCAAGAAAATTGGAATCCACAAGGAATGACCTTCTAAGGGTGAATGATATAATTAATGAAGTTGAGCGCAATGTTGCATCACTAAAACGTCAGGAGCAGAGGGCGAGAAGATTTCAGACTCTTCAGCAGGAGCTGAAAGAACTTGAGATTAAAAAGGCAGCCATGATCTATTTTGATCTTCAGGAGAAAATGGAGCCATTCAAGAAAAAGCTATCGACTCTCGAGAAGAAGAGAGACGGGCAGACTACAGAGATCACAAAGGAAGAGGCAGATCTTGAATCACTCCAGGCGAGGAGAATCGATAGTGAAAAGCAGGTTTCAAATATTCGCCAAAAAGTATCTGAAATGGTTGAGAGGATACACAAGAGGGAGAGCGATATTCGTGTTGGCAAAGAGAGGATATCTTCATTGGAGGAGCGCATAGCCAGATATAGAGTTGAGATCGAAGAGCTCAACAAGAGGCTAAAAGATCAGGAAGAGCACCTTGAGATATCACAAACCGAGAGGGAGGCTCTTCAGGTAAAGATAACCAGTACAGAGAGAATTTTTAATAATAAGAAAAAAGAGCTCGATCTGTTTCAGCAGGGTCTGAACCTGAAGCGGCTCGATTTAAATAATAAGAAGAAAGAGATAATAAAATGTCTTGAGCAGATAAATAGATTAAATAATGACGAGACGCGACTGAGGGCAAAGATCGATAACATCAGAGGCAGGCTTGAGAGACTCAATGAGGAGGATGATGAATTCAGAAAAACAGCAGATAAGGTAGATGGTGAAATTGAGCAGTTGAGTCGAAATCTAAGGGAACTTCAGGATCAGCGGAATGCTATAGTTAAAAAGAAAGATGAAGTAGAGAAGGAACAAGAAAGGATACAGAATAGAATAGAGTCGATAAGAGAGAGAACATATCAGGAACAGGGAGAATTAGATTTACTTAGAGGCAGGAGAAAATTTCTGCAAAATGTCATAGAGAGTGGTGAAGGTCTTACAGATGGTGCAAAGATTATAATTAAGGATAAGCCTAATGGATTCAGGGGAGTTCTTGCGGATTCGTTGAGGATAGAACCCGGCCACAGGAGTGCTATTGAGGTTGGTCTTGGAGAGGCTGCTCGTTATCTCATATTCGATACAATGTCGAGCGGAATAGCTGCACTGAAGATGATAAGAGAGAGAGGCGGAGGAAATGTAACTCTGGTCTGTCTTGACAGGATAGGAAAGCTTCCTGTATTGAGAGAAAGGCCGCGGCTTCCTGATGATGCCGATATAGTCGGATGGGCGAGTGATATTGTAAAGTTTGAGGGTAAGGTTGGAAATTTAGTAGAGAACCTTCTCAGCGATCTTATAATTGTCAGAAAACTCGATACTGCGAGAAGGTTGATCGAGTCTGCTGGTACGGGTACAATCAGGGTGGCAACACTCGATGGTGAATTACTCGGTGGGCATGGATTTGTAAGGTCGGGACTGTCTGGTGGAGAGAGTGAAGGAATTGTAGGAAGACTTCAGCGTGTTGATGAGTTAAATGGCATGATAGAAAAGCTCGAAAAAAGGTTGAGCGATTTAAAAAGCAGATTAAAAGAGCTTGAGGTCAAGAGAGAGAAGGTAGCTGGTGATAGCAGAGAGATTGAGAGAAAATTGGTGGAAATAGAGTCAAGGGTTTTATCGATCGATAAGCTCAGGGCAAAGAATCAGTTTGAAAAAGAGAGGGCAGAAAAGGGACTCAGGAGAAATGGTGTAGAGAGAAAGAGGCTTCTCGATGAGATAAAACAGATGGAGGTTGGACTGGAAAATCTTCATCCGAATATGGAGATTCTTCACCAAAAGAGGGATCAATGTGAGGCCGATTCAAGTCATCTTCAGTCGGAAATTGATAGATTGGAGGAGCAGGAGGTGGTTAAGGAGGATGAGGTTCATCGTTTGAATCTTTCGGTTGTACGTTTAAAGGGAGACAGAAAGAATCTTGACTACGACATAGAACACTCAAAGGAGCTCATCGATGAGATAGGTAAGAACATAAAAGAGCGATTGGATGAGATAAAAAAAGCAGAGGAAGAAATAGAGAGTTTAAATAGTGATATAAAACATAATGAGTCTGCCCTGAGTGGTGATTATTCAGAGAAGGAGAATGAAGAGGAGAGGCTCAAGAGGTATGAGGAAGAGTATCAGAAGATCGTTGAAGAGCTAAGAAGTAAAGAGAAAGAGGTAAGAGAAGTACGGAAAGATCAGGATATCGTTTCTGAGACTATTCATGAACTCGAAATGCAGATATCTGATCTGAATCATCAGGCATCATCTGTTAGAGAGAGGATACTCGATGCTTATGGTGTAAGGGTGGAAGATCATGCGCCTGAGAGCGGTGTTGATGCTGAAGAGTTAGATGGTGAGATAGAGGCCGTAAACAGGAAGATCAAGGGACTTGGAACAGTAAATATGATGGCTCTTGAGGAGTACAGAGAACAGAAGGAGAGGCTGGATTTTCTCAATAAACAGAAGGATGATCTTCTATCTGCAGAAAAGACATTAAGAGAGACAATAGAGAAAATAAACAGAACTGCTAGGAAGAGATTTGAGGAGATATTTTCCCAGGTAAAGATAAATTTTCAGAAGACATTTCATCGATTTTTTCAAGGAGGTCAGGCCGATCTCAGGCTTGAGGAGGGGGAAGATCCATTGGAGGCGAGAATAGATATTATTGCACGACCGGCAGGTAAACATTTCAGAGACCTTGCACTTCTTTCAGGCGGGGAGAGAGCACTCACTGCAATTTCTCTGCTCTTCGCTCTTTATCTTGTGAAGCCGAGTCCTTTATGCATACTCGATGAGATAGATGCACCACTCGATGATGCAAATGTTGAGAGGTTCACTGGTGTGCTTGCAGATTATGCTAAAGAGACTCAATTCATAATAGTGACTCACAATCGTATGACGATGAAGGTAGCAGGCTCGCTCTATGGTGTAACCATGGAGGAAGAGGGTGTATCTAAATTGGTATCGGTGAAATTTGAGGATGCAGAGAAGGTATCAGGAGAGTAGAAAAGAGTGAATAGTGAAAAGTGAATAGTGAATAGTGAATAGTGAATAGTGTCTTGTGTCCTGTCCTGAAAAATGTTGACATATTTATTTAAAACGATCTGCAGAGACAAATCCTAAAGGAGCCAGTAAACTATATCATTCTTTGTACTCTTTATGCATTATTTTCTAACTTTGCCGTTAAGTTTTAATGTTAAAGAGTGAGAAAAAGTGGAATCAGTTCACAAAGATTTTTAAAAAAAATATTGAATCTGAGGAGAAAATTAGTTATATTAAAATGCTATATGATCGCGGGGTGGAGCAGTTGGTAGCTCGTTGGGCTCATAACCCAAAGGTCGGAGGTTCGAATCCTCCCCCCGCTACAAAGATTTTGAAGAGGGCTTATTTTATAAGCCCTTTTTATTTGGTGGTCGAGTTTTTACTCTCATGTTTTTAATATTTTTCTTGATTTAAGATTTTGCTTTATATATATTTATACAAAACTTTAAAATCCTTCCATATGTTCGAGGTATTTTGAGTCATGGATAGCCCCAAAAAGATCCTTATTGTCGAGGATGACAGGATCGTAGCAGAGGATATTTTAAAGACCATTGAGAAGATAGGTTATTCAGTAGCTGCTGTAACTCAATATGGCGAACAGTCTATAAAGTTGGCAGAGCTTCATCGTCCTGACATAGTATTAATGGATATCATGCTGAAGGATCGGATGGATGGAATCCAGGCCGCAAAACATATAAAATCAAAATTTGACATTCCCGTTGTCTATCTAACCGCTCATGCAGATAAGGATACTCTAGAAAAGGCAAAAGTAACAGAACCATTCGGATATATTGTTAAACCATTTAATGATAGAGATCTTCGAAGCACAATAGAGATGGCAATATACAAGCACTCCATGGATAAAAAACTCCGTGAAAGGGAGGCATGGCTTTCTACAATATTGAGCAGTATAGGAGACGGTGTTGTTGCTACAGATAAAGGAGGGCTTGTAATATTCATGAACGAGATGGCCGAGAGGCTTTCGGGCTGGAATCAAAGCATGGCAAGGGGAAGGCCATTAAGCGAGGTATTAAAGATAATCTATGAAGAGACAGGGGAGGAGATTTCCACTCCTACTCCGGATTCAATTTATGAGAAGGATGTCTTCAGACTGCCTGAAAATACAATCTTAATCGATAAGAATGGAAATCGTATAGCCATAGACACAAGTGTTGCTCCACTGATGGGCGGATCTGGTGATGTGATAGGACTGGTGATGGTCTTAAGAGACATAACACTAAGAAAGAGGGCAGAAGAGGCTCTGCGGATTTCGGAGGAGCGGTATCGCGGTTTGTTTGAAACTATGGATCAGGGAGTATTGTACTATGATGCCAGTAAAAAGATAACCGCATGTAATCCTGCTGCAGAGAAGATTCTGGGAATAAAGAGCATTGATATGATAGGTATGTCATTGAGTGACTCCAAGTTTCAGGCAGTAAGAGAAGACGGCACCATCTTTCCTGTAGAAGAACATCCGGTATCGATATCGTTTAAAACAAAGAGGGCAGTTACAAATGTGATAATTGGTATTAAAACACCAGATTCTGATACAAAATGGCTTCTTGTCAGTTCAACGCCTGTTTTTGATAAGGATACAACTACAGTAGGCTCGGTTTTTACAACCTTTACAGATATAACCAGGCAAAAGAGTTTAGAGATTGATCTTAAAAGAATTAATTCCCAGTTAAATTCAATAAATTTAATCGCACGCGAGCTGAGCAAGACACTTGACCTGAAAACAGTTATGAGTAAGGCAGTAGAGGAGGCGTTAAAACTCGGAGAGTTTGAGTCGTGTGTTATGTTTGTGTTTAATGAGAATGAGCCTGGTTCTGATATTCATGTCGAGAAGGGCATGAAGAGAAGAGAAGTAGAATTTTTTCAGAAAATGCAGCATGATAGATCTTCGGCCTATTCCAAATCTCTATATAAGGGGAAGGCCGATCGATTTTTATTAAGAGAGCTTCTCAGGGGAGATGTTGTAGACGAAAAAATCGTGAATAAATACTGTTTGTTGATACCCATTCATGCTGGCAACACAACCATTGGATCGATTAATCTCATTGGAGAGGCCCAGCACTTAAACGGAGAGTTCGATTTAAAGTTCTTTACCAGTATTGGAAGACAGATAGGATTGGCTGTGAGAAATGCCGGGTCGTACGAAAAGATAAACGATACATTAGAGAAGCTCAGAGTAACACAGGATAAGTTGGTAAGATCTGAGAAGCTGGCCAGTCTTGGTCAACTTGCTGCAAAGATAGTACATGAGATTGGAAACTCTTTGGGAGCAATAATAAATTCGATTCAGGTATTGAAAAAGCAGACAGATTTTCATGGAAAAATGAAAGAGCTTGTTGAGATAATAAGCTCTGAGTCTGGAAGGCTCAATAGGATGGTAGATCAACTCAGAGAATTTTCCAAACCAAGGAAGCTGAACCTCATCCCGACAAATCTCACAGATATTGTAAAAAAGGCAATCTTTGTGTTGAATCAGGATTTTGAGTTGATCTGGGGGAAAAAGATTGTGACAAGACTTGACAGAACAGTTCCGGAGGTATTGGTGGACCCGGATGCGATGGAACAGGTTGCATTGAATCTTATAAAGAATGGTCTGCAGGCGATTGGTGAGGGCGGTGAGGTTAGAGTCTCGGTCATCACACGTAGGAGCAGGGAGCGCAAACACATAGAGCTGATATTCGAAGATAATGGGCCGGGCATCCCGAATGATAATATTGAGAAAATTTTCGAGCCCTATTTTTCCACAAAGAGTCAGGGCATAGGTCTTGGACTCCATATAGTAAAACAGATTGTGGAGGCACATAAAGGAACGATTGAGGTCAGAAACAGGGTGAGAGGTGGCACAAAGATAGTAGTATCTATACCATATTAACAGGGGGTAAGATGGCAAATATCTTAGTCGTTGATGATGAGAAAAATATGCGGCGCAGTTTAAGCATAGCAATGAGTGACTGGGGACACGAGGTTGATGAAGCCGAGAGTGGTGAGAGGGCAGTGGAGATGGTAAAAAAAGAGGTCTATGACATAGTCATCACAGATTTAGTGATGGAAAAGATGGATGGGATAATGGTGTTAAAAAAGGTAAAGGAACTCAGCCCCTATTCTGAGGTAATTCTGATGAGCGCGTATGGAACTATATCAAAGGCAGTAGAAGCAATGCGCCAGGGAGCTTATGATTTTGTGGTTAAACCCTTCTCAATGGATCATCTCGAGGTCCTGATCAAGAAGCTTCAGAATCAGATGGAACTGAAGAAAACTGTTAAGACGCTGAAGAGCGTTCTTGCCGATCGATATCCATTTAATGATATAGTTGCCGTAAGCAAGAGTATGCGTGAGGTGCTTCATCATGTGTCCATGATTTCAGAATGGTCGGTACCGGTGCTTATCCAGGGCGAGAGTGGAGTGGGAAAGGAACTTGTGGCTGGGGCGATCCATAATTTAAGCGAAAGAAGAGAAAAACCCTTTGTTGCAGTAAATTGCGGTGCATTTCCTGAAACTCTTCTAGACAGTGAACTCTTTGGTCACTGCAGGGGTGCCTTCACAGGTGCCACAGTAAACAAGCGTGGGCTAATTGAGGAGGCAGATGGGGGAACCCTTTTTCTTGATGAGATCGGTGAGGCACCAAATGCACTGCAGCTCAGGCTTCTACGATTTCTTGACAATGGAAAGTTTCGAAGGATTGGGGAAGTCGTTGAGAGGCAGAGTGATGTAAGAATTATAGCAGCAACAAACAGGGCGTTGAAGGATGAGATAGATGAGGGAAGATTCAGGGAAGATCTATATTTCAGGCTTTCTGTTGCAGTCATCGACATTCCGCCTTTGAGGGAGAGGCAGGATGATATCCTGGCACTGACACAATGGTTTTTAGAGAAGTGTTCAAAGAGAATGAAGAGAAAGGTTCCAAAGATTCATCCTGATGTTAATGAGATTTTCATGAAATACAGATGGCCTGGAAATGTCAGAGAACTGGAAAATACAATTGAACATCTCTTGGTACTGAATAAGGCTGGTGAGATCGGCCCAGATGATTTGCCGCCGAAGTTCAAGGATACAGAAAGGCAAATAGACAAGTCGAAAATGATTGAGGAGAATATGCCTCTTCATGAACTGGAGAAGAGATATATTCTTTCAGTCTTGAAAAAGACGGATGGGAACAAAAAAAGGGCAGCCGAGATATTAAAGATATCGAGAACAACACTTATTTCTCGTTTAAAGACTTATGGAATTGAAATAAAACCATCAACTAAATAACACATGGTGTCGTAATTTAAACACTTAACCGATACTGGACGATAAAGTTTATTCTTAATTTCTTAACCTTCCTTTTATATAAAAAATAATAACTTACATTTATATTTTATCTATTAAAATCGATCTGGCATAATAGTTGTTTTTAATAAATCGATATTAAATGAGAGGGAACAACATGAGAAACATATTATTGGTAGATGATGATTCCGGATTCAGGAGGTCTCTGGCAATAGGTCTTGAGGCTGCTGGATACAACATCTATGAAGCGGAGAATGGAATGGAGGCTCTGGAGCTGTTGGATAAAAATCGCGGCAGCGTGGATCGGATAGATGGCGTTGTTGTTGATGCAAGAATGCCAGGGCTGGATGGATTCTTATTGTGCGACCAGATATTGAGTCTCTATCCAGATCTTAGTGTGATCATACTTTCTGCATATCCCTATCCCGGAAAGATGGACAGGTACACGGTTCTTACAAAACCTGTCGAAATATCGAAACTCATTGAAAAACTTGAGGATAATGGGGATATTCATTCCAGATCTTATTGAAAAAATTAAAAAACAGGAGATTGTCAATTGGAAACAGTCTCAGTATTAGAGAAAAATAGAAAGATTGACAGCGATTTATCTGGAGATTCTAACTTAAATCCCATGCTTTTATTTGCACATCGCTTCAATGCATTTTTTGAATCAACCAATGATGGAATAGTAGTCTTTAATCCTGATGGCGATATAATCGATGCCAATCCGAGACTCCTTAAATTGTGCGGTTATGATTATAATGAAATTGTGTCGAAGTCTATAAAAGATATTTTTGATGAGTACTATTTTGATGAAATATGGGAAAGGTTCTGGCTTATATTTCAGGGTAGAAAGAGGAGATATCCGATAGAGTGCACACTCATTTCCAAGTCGGGAAGGAGCAGGCCTGTTGAGGTGAGTCTGAGTCTTTTGAAGAATCAGTATGGATTTCAGAAGGCAATCCTTGGAATAATTCGTGATATCACAAAGAGAAAACAGGCAGAGAGGGAGTTGATCCAGAGTGTAGATGAGCTGCAGAAGGTTTTTGATGCAGTACCAACCATACTCCTTGTGGTGGACAGCCAGAGGCGCATAAGAAGGATAAATCGTGCCGGCATGGAGGTTTTGATAAAAAATAAGAAGGATATTCTGAACAAAAAAATTGGTGATATTCTCGACTGTGTAAGGAGGAACGATGTTTCCAGAGGATGTGGATTTGGTAGAGGATGCCGAACGTGTCCAATAAGGGAGACTCTTTTAAGATGTTTAAAGATGGGCGAGGTTGTTTTAAGCCTGAATGCAAAGATTGAAAGAGAGGGTTTTGAGAATCCTAACTTTTACTACAGCATAAATGCAATACCGATGGAAAATAATGGTAAGAGATGGTGTGTGATCTCTCTTGAAGACGTTACAGCAAAAGAGAATGCAAGGATGGAGTCTATCAGATTGCATAATGCGATTTCTCGTGCAAATCTGGAGTTGAAAAAGACTTTAGACGATCTTGCCAAGAGTCAGTCCAAGCTTCTTGAATCTCAAAAACTCGAACAGATAGGGCTCCTGGCATCCGGGCTTGCTCACAATCTCAAGACACCATTGAGCGGAATCAAGGGGTATGCCCAGTTGCTAAAACTTGATTATAAAAATCTTAGAGAACTGGATCTTATCATTAATGAAGTCGAGGTCATGGAGTCGATAATAAACAATTTGATGCTGAAGAGTCGAAAGGGACACGAGAACAAAGAGGAGTCGTTAAATATAAATGATTTGATACGCATAGAACTTGAATTTTTAAAGGCAAACATGTTTTTCAAACATCGTGTAAAGACAAATATCAAGCTGGACAGGAATATTCCGTCGATAAAGGGAATCTATGGTCATTTCAGTCAGGCAATAGTCAACATAATACAGAACAGTCTTGATGCAATGTACGACTCAAAAGAGAAGGTCTTGACGATCAGGACGAGGCACGATGAGAAGAATATATATATTGAAATAAGTGATACAGGATGCGGAATACCAGAAGAGAACATGAACAAGATCTTCGATGTATTTTTTACAACAAAGCCTCCTCATAATGAAAGAAAGGGAGAGGAGCCTTATGGAACTGGCCTTGGTCTGAGCAGCGCCAGCTACTATATCAGACAGTATGGTGGAACAATATCTGTAGAGAGTAGAGTTGGTGAGGGAACAAAGGTCGTAATACAGATTCCGCACAATAAGAAGAGTGTCACACTGTCAAACAATCGTGTTTTAATTGTAGAAGATTCTGATACAATGATCGATATGCTTTCAAAGATTTGCCGTGATTTTGAACTCGAGGTCTATTGTTCGAATAATGGAGAAAAGGCTGTGAAGCTTTACAAGAAATATAAGCCTCATGTGGTTGTAACAGATCTCTGCATGCCAGGACTTCAGGGGACCGAGATGATGAGGATGATTAGAAAGATAAATCCACATCAAAGGGTCATCTATGTTACAGGATATTCAGACAATCCTGAGTTTCGCGAATGGCTCATGAAGGAGGTTCAGAATCCTGCCATGTGCACAATACTGAAAAAACCGTTTGCAGTTGATGATTTCAAGAAGGTAATGAAAAAGATGATATTCAACTAATGGCACGGGATTGGGTCTTGTTTTGCTAATAATAAGTGGAGAGATTTATAGAATATGGATTTAAAAAGAGAAAAAAACGTAGAGTCGATTGTTGCAGCCATTGATAATTTTAATAGTACAATTGCAGAGCTTGAAGATTCATATCAAAAAATCAGCCAGCAGATACAAGAGCTTAATGTTCACATCACAGAGAAGAACAGGCAGCTGGAGATGAACTTTTACAAGGTTAACAGAATGCGCTGGTTTTTTGACTCGATTCTTAACAGCATGACAGATGGCGTAATAGTGGTAGATAATGATGGTGTTATAGTCTTATTCAACAAGAGTGCCGAGAAAATGACAGGCTTTAAGTCGTCCGATGTGGTTGGGAAAAAGTATAATGATATTTTTAACAGAGGTGTGAGCAGCCGTTTCTCTCCACTTTATACACTTAATAGTGGAGTAGGGCTTTTGCTCGAGGAAAAAGAGATGGTCACAAAATCGGGTGACAGCATACCTGTGAGATACAGCACATCTCTTGTGAGGGATAACAGAAATATGAAGTTAGGTGCTGTTGAGGTTTTTAGTGATCTTACTAAAATAAAGCGCCTCGAAAATGAAATTCAGCACATTAAGACACAGACCGCCTTGAATCAGATGGCAAATATCGTGGCGCATGAGATCAGAAATCCACTGGGCGGAATAAGAGGATATGTCGATCTGCTCGATCGTTCCCTTGAAAAGGATGATTCGAGAAAAGAGATGGTAAGGAGCATTATTGAATCTATTGAAAGGCTCGATTCTATTATTGCAAGTTTTCATCTTTATACAAGACCGGTAAAGCCCTATTTTGAGCAGATCGACATGAGGCAGTTTTTAAATGATCTCATCTCCTACTATTGTATGAGTAATGATTTAAAAGGTAAATCAATAAGAGTGATTAAAGAGTTTGTTCCAGAAACTGAGAAGATAGTAATGCGGATAGATCCGATTCTTCTTGAACAGGCAATCATCCCGATTCTTGACAACTCTGTTGAGGCAATGAGTCTGGGAGGATCGCTCAAGGTTGAACTCAACAGATGCAGCACTGATTCCGACACAAAAGAGACAATATCGATAATAATTTCAGATACAGGTGAGGGGATGTCAAAAGAGGCGCTCGATTGCTGTTTTGATCCCTTTTTCACAACAAAGGAGAAGGGGCTGGGACTGGGTCTTTCTGTGGCTAAAAATTTTATTGCACTTCACCACGGCGAGATTTTTCTTGAGAGCGAAGAGGGCGTTGGTTCTACAGTAACGATTATACTGCCGAGAAATTAAGGAGTTTGTAGAGAGCATGGCTAATAAGGCAATTCTTGTCGTAGAAGATGATCCCATATTAAGAAGATTCGTTAGGGATGCCCTTTCAAGGAAGGATTTTAATGTTCATACTGCTGAGAATGGGGAGACTGCGGTCGAGGAACTCAGGAAGAAACATTTTCATCTCGTAATAAGTGATCTGAAGATGCAGAAGATGGATGGAATCGAGCTGCTCGGGCACATCAAGAGAGATTTTCCTTCAACCGAAGTTATTATTATGACTGCCTATGGATCGGTATCGACCGCTGTTGAGGCGATGAAAAGGGGTGCATTTGATTATATAACAAAACCGATAGAGCTCGATGAATTGGATTTGGTTGTTGATAGAGTGTTTAAACACCAGAGTCTTGTAGATGAGAATCGGTATCTTAAAGAGAGGCTCGACAGAGACACTATTACAGAAGAAATAATTGGCAAGAGCCAGGCAGCCTCAAGGGTAAAAGAGCTCGTTAAAACGGTCGGTCCTCTGGATTCGACAGTCTTGATATATGGTGAGACTGGAACAGGCAAGGAGGTTGTGGCAGACTGTCTGCATAAGATGAGTTCCAGAAAGGGAAGACCTTACATAAAGGTTAATTGTGCCGCCCTTCCCGACACACTGCTTGAGAGCGAACTTTTTGGCCATGAAAAGGGAGCATTTACTGGAGCAGTCCAGCGGGTCAAGGGTAGGTTTGAACTGGCCGACTCAGGCACAATTTTGTTGGATGAGATTGGAGAACTCGGTCTTCAGGTTCAGGCTAAATTGCTCAGAGTTTTACAACACCGGCAGTTTGAAAGAGTGGGTAGTGGAAGGAGTGTGAATGTTGATGTGCGTGTTCTTGCTACAACAAATCGCGATCTAAAAGAGGAGGTAAAAAGGGGAAATTTCAGAAAGGATCTCTTCTTTCGTTTAAATGTTGTTTCCATTTTTCTTCCGCCACTTAGAAGCAGGAGAGAGGACATTCCATATTTTGTGGAATATTTTATCGATCGATTTAATAAAAAATATAAGAAGAAAAAGAGCGTTTCGGATAAGGCTATGCAGCGTCTGATTCAGTATGATTGGCCTGGTAATGTGCGTGAACTGGAAAACAGCATAGAGACTGCTGTTATATTAAGCAAGGGAAGCGTTTTGACTCCAGAGAGTTTTGTTTTTCTTGAAGACAATATGGAACTCTTTGATGGCGATGGTATGTTTGATGAAGATATCACGCTTGAGGAGATGGAGAAGAGGTTTATATTGAAAACATATAGAAGAATGAATTTTAACAAGACTCAGACAGCAAGAGCCCTTGGAATTACTATAAAGACTCTGAGAACCAAGTTGAGGGCCTATGAGGAGGAGGGAGCATCTGTTAGTTAAAAAGTATCGGGTAACCAGATAATAATTCACCGTCTGGCCGTGCTTGAACAAAAAGGCACGGCTTTTTTATTGAATATATAAGATTTAAATAATCAAATAGATAGAACTGCTCACAACCTATATTTTATCTCCTGGCATACCCATTGCTTATACAGAGTATTGAAATAAAGAAAATACAACTTCAGCAGAGGATCGATTGAAGATGGTGAAATCAAAGAATATAAACAATAAGCAGCAGGAGGATGGGAAAGGTTGCAATGTTGCTGAATCGATCTCCAATGGCTTCAGGATCCCATATACAATTGAGATGCTGATGGATCTTGAGCTGACGATGTCGATTGAACTGGGTAGAAGAGCAGTACTTATGAGGGATATTGCAGAGCTTAAACCAGGAGATATAATAACTCTCGATAAGCATATAGATGAACCAATCGATCTTTTAATAAACAACAAGAAATTTGCTGAAGGAGTTTTGATTGGCAGTGGCAGCAATATCAGAATAAGGATAACTGCCCTTGTCTGTCCGAGCGATAGATTTCTAAATCTCAAAGAAAAGGAGCCTGCCCTTGAATAGCAGGGGAGATGAAAGGCATGATTTTACAGAAAAGAGGATTCCATCGATTGTCAGGAATTTTAAAAGTGCAGTCGAGGCCGAGATAGAGGCGTTCGAGCTGCTTCTTGGAGGTTTGAGGAAGCAGAAGAGGTTGAATATGGATGGAGAAATTATTTCTATGAGTGATTCAGACTTAGACAGTGGTATTGTCGGTATAGTGGAGAGGTCGTTTTTAAATAGACTGGAGAAGTTAAAGACCATTGTTGATCAGCTATTGAATAAGATGATGAAAATAGATTGTCAGGCGTGCTGCCAGTTGGACGCCTTATTACAGAAAATCGATCATTTCAGGGAAGGCAAGATTTATGAAGAAGATATTAATAATAGACGATGAACCTATTTTGCTGAGTGTTTTTCAGCGAATCCTGGATCGGCTTGGATATATGGCCGATACGGCTCAGTCTTATAATGAGGCAATGAAGAAATTTTCAGATTCGAGTTATGATTTAATCTTTATCGATGTTCTCATGCCTGAAAAGACTGGATTTGAGATCGCCCGTGAGATGAGAAGACTCAATAGAAGACAGAAGATAGTGTTGATAACAGGACTGGACATGTACCACGAGGAACTCGTTTTTAACCGAAAGAGATCAAATGTTGATGGAATTTTGTTTAAGCCATTCACACTCGATAAGGTGAAGGAGAGTGTCGAGAGTATTCTCAACATGAGGAAGAAATTTAACAGGGAAATGAAGCCCTGTTTTGTATGAGGAAAAATTTCAGATTATGAAGCGGCTGAGAAAAATTTTATTTGTTTTGATATTGGCAATGGTTAAGCAGATCGCGGGTGGAGATACATGCTCCCATACAATCAGGATAGTAATCATAAGACCAAATCATGTGGGGTTTGGTCAGAGCATGAAGACCTACAATGTTGTTGGTATTTCTTCACCGAAGGGTTCGAGGAAAGACAGGAGTGTTGATCAAAGGATCTGCTGGAATATTGATGGATACTTAAAGAGGATAACGGTTTCTATGAAGAAGAAGGAAGGCATGAGGGATCTTTATATTGAGTCGGCAAATAAAGGGGACGGCTTTTTAACTGAAAAGATTCGTGTTACAGAAGAAAATCGGGATCTTCCCTTTTCTCTGTATAAAATCAGAGGAGAGGAGGTTCTGCACTATTCCATAGAGAAAAGTAAACGGTGGACAGGGGAGAGGAGTAGTTATAGGCTTGTCTATACAGTAATAGATGGTGATTAAAAGGAGTGTTGTGATGTCAAAACAAAAGATCCTTGTAGTCGAAGATGAAGAGATAGTGGCTCTGGAGATTCGAAAGAAGCTTGAGAATCTTGGATATGAGGTAATCTCAAAGGCCTCCTCTGGCCCTGAGGCGATCGAGAAGGCGAGTAAGGAACGGCCCGATCTCGTTTTGATGGATATTCAGCTCAAGGGTTCAATGGATGGTATAGAGGCTGCAGACAGGATATGGAACAGCAATAAGATACCGATAATCTTTCTAACAGCATATACGGATAAGGAGACTATCCAGCGAGCTAAGGCTGCAGGATCATACGGGTATATTTTAAAACCGTTTGAAGAAAAGGAGCTCTACAATGCAATAGAAATGGCCTTCCACAGATTCAAGCTTCATAGAGAGATAGAAGCAAGGGACAGATGGCTTTCTACAATTCTTAGTTCAATCAGTGACGGAGTAATAGCAGTCGACAGAGAGGGGATTGTAAAATTTATCAACATTGGTGCAGAGCGGCTCACAGGGTGGAAAAAGGAAAATGTTGTAGGCAGTCCGTATAAGAAGTTCCTGAGGATCGTCGATAAAGACAGGAAAGATGTGGACTTGGATGCTATAGGTAATGTTATTGACAAGAAGGTGTCGATCGAATGTTCAGAAGAACATTTCATTGTTTCCAAAAGCGGGAAGGAAGTTCCAGTAGAGTGCAGGGTTAACCCGTGCTGCAATATCGATGGTGGGATTTTTGGTGCAGTGATATCAATAAAGGATATCAGTAAAAAAAGACAGCAGGAGATGTTGATAAAAGAAAAGGAGGAGAAGTATTTTAAACTCTTCAATTGTATAGGAGATCCGATATTCATCTTTGATAAAAAAAGCTACAGGTTTTTAGACTGCAACAGTGCTGTACAGAGGATTTATGGATATACAAGGGAAGAACTTCTTTCCATGACCCCATTTGATCTGCATCCTGAAGAGGATCACGAAAAGGTCAATAAGAACATAGATAAAAGAAATATCGACAGGCCAAATGTCTATACCCATATTACAAAACATGGAAAGAAGATATTTGTGGAGATATTGACAGAGGAGATAGTCTATGATGGTCGTCCTGCATGGCTGAGCATAGTTCGCGATATAAGCGAACGAAAAGAGTCGGAGAATGTGATTAAAGAGCAGGCTGCAGTTGCAGACCTCATAAACAAGGTTGGACAGCGTGTCAGCAGCGAATTGAAGCTCAATGAACTGCTCTCAGAGATAGTAAATTCTGTAAGGGATGCATTCGACTTTTATGGTGTAATGCTTCTTATGAGGGATGAGAATGGAAAGGCTTTTCGTCTTAAGGCAATTGCAGGAGGATATAAGGATATCTTCCCAAGTGACTTAACTGTTTTGGTTGGAGAAGGCATGATAGGCCATGCTGCTGAAACAGGCGAAATTCAACTCAGCGGTGATGTAACAAAGAATCCATACTATGTACGAAAGTCAGAGGAGATAACAAGGTCAGAACTTTCGGTGCCAATAAAGATTGGCCCCAAAGAGGTAATAGGAGTTCTTGATATACAGAGCGTTGAACTCGATGCCTTTAATCAGATACATGTGGTTGCAATGAATACACTCTCAACACAGATAGCATCTGCCATAAGAAATGCAAGGTTGTATGAAAAGGCACAGAAGGAGATACTGGAGAGGAAGCGTACAGAAGAGATGATCAGAAACAGTGAGATGCGTTTCAGGGAGCTGTTTTCAAACATGAGCAGCGGTGTAGCAATCTATGAGGCAGTCGATAATGGGAATGATTTTATTTTCAAGGATATTAACCATGCAGTAGAAAGGATAGAGAAGGTTAAGAAGAAAGATTTAATTGGAAAGAGAGTACGGGAGGTCTTTCCTGGCATAGAACAGATGGGGCTTCTTGATGTGTTCAGGGAGGTCTGGAGGAGTGGAAAGCCGAAGCTTCATCCTGTTTCAGAATACAGAGATGATCGAATCTGGGGATGGAGGTCAAACTATGTGTATAAGATTCCCTCTGGTGAGATCGTAGCAGTATATGACGATGTAACTGAACAAAGGCTTTCAGAGATTAAACTTGAAGAGAGGCAGAAATATCTTGAGTCTGTTCTTTACAACACACCAAGCGGTATAGTCACACTCGATCCCAACCACAGGATTACGGAATGGAATCCAGGTGCTGAAAGTATTTTCGGGTATAAACGCCAGGAGGTGATCGGAAAGGATATAGATGAGATTGTTAGCATTCCTGAGAAAAAGAAGGAGACAGCAAAACTAACAGAGAAGGTGCTTGAAGGAGGCAGGATAGAGCCGCATGAGAGCGTGAGGTTCAGGAAGGATGGTACTCCTGTGGATGTCATTGTAGCAGGTTCACCGATCGTTGTAGAAAGAGAGCTGAAAGGCATTGTTGTAATATATACAGATATCTCGGAGATGAAGAGGATTGAAAGGAACCTGCTTGAGAAGAGCGAGAAGATA
>Ga0190360_1000225_pt1 | contig 31686 bp, 23 predicted proteins | sample 48721834_MG_FD_161271 | JGI IMG/M metagenome (GOLD analysis project Ga0190360, IMG submission 161271) | Hydrothermal vent microbial mat bacterial communities from Southern Trench, Guaymas Basin, Mexico - 4872-18-3-4_MG | ecosystem: Environmental > Aquatic > Marine > Hydrothermal vents >...
TGGAGAACCCCCCCTACTCTGTAGTTCTAGGTATAGAACAGGTATTTACTCGTGAATGGAATTTACAGCACTCAATCCCATTTCAGCCACCTCCGGGGGTAATCCTACATATCCGGGAGCAAGGTTCTCCTCCTTCTGTCCATCTGTGAGGATCCAGAAAAGGAAATCCTTAATGGCCTTCGCTTCTTTAGTGCTGTAGTGTTTTCCACCTAGGTTCTTCCAAACTAGAAGATGTGTGAAAGCAACTATAGGATACGAATCCTCCCCCGGGGCGTTGAGCAGTTGTGACAGATCCTCCATGTACCCTTCAGAGGGTGATGGGATATGGGATGACACCGCAGAGACTGCCGCCTTTATAGTGTTTTTAGTAGGCTTCACGAAGGCTCCTTGAGCGTTCTCAATTTCAGCTACGGAAAGCCCCTCTTCTAAAGCAAATGAGAGCTCTGTGTAACATATGCTGTATGGAGTTTGCATCAAGACTGTGACCACACCTGGGTTCCCCTTTCCACCTAGCCCCCTTCCCATGCTGTCGGTAGGCCACTCAACGGTCTTTCCCGCTCCGACTCTGCTCTTCCATGTTTTATTGATCAAGCTCATATATGTGGTGAAGATGGAGGTGGTCCCGCTGGAATCACTTCTATGGACCACAATAATCTCCTTGTGTGGAAGGTTGGCATTGGGATTTAATTCCTTCAATACAGGATCATCCCAGTATATGATATTTCCTATGAATATCCCTACAAGGGCATCCTTGCTCAGTTTCAAACTGTTCAGGCCAGGAACATTATATGAAACAACTACCGCACCCACTACCTCTGGGAATTGTAGGGGCTGGTCGCCGGTTTTCTTAAACTGGTTCCATGTGCTTTCTCTAACGGGGGGATCTGTTCTACCTATATGTGTGAGGCCCTGTAAAAAAGCCTCCTGACCGTGTCCGGAGCCGCCTCCCTCGTATTCTATTTTTACATTTGGATGTTCTTTGAGATAGATCTCAATCCATTTCTGGATCTGGTACTGTGGGAAAGTGGCCCCCGTTGTTCGTATGCTCACTAGTCCCTTAGAGCTCTCTTTGCTCATACATGCATACGCTCCGGCGGCTAGTACAATCGCCACAATAACTAATCCAAATACTGTTTTTTTCGTGATCATTTTAGCACCAAAAAAGGAGAAAGGCCCCTCCAATATATATCTAATCCAAATAGGATAATGTACCCAATACACCGGTATTTATGAAAAATACGGGTATATAGTAGAGAAATTCACCGATGGGATGTGGCGCAATGTATATATGCCCCTTACCTATCTCTATACGGTGAGATTATGGAACTCAGAAAGATTCAAAAAACGGGTGGGAACACTTATATCGTCTCTCTCCCAGCGAAATGGGTGAGAGAACAGGGACTTCAAAAGAATACTCCGGTGGGGGTCATTCCTCGCGCTGACGGGACGCTTCTTATAACCACCAAACCGGAGGGAAAAGTGGCCACCGCTAGAAAAGAGTTCAAGGTTGACGATAACGTAGATGAGAACCTTCTTTTCAGAAGCCTTATTGCAGCCTACATCGTGGGTTTCAGTGAGGTTAAAGTGTATTCCGAGAGAGGACTAAATTCCAGAATAAGAAGGGTTGTGAGGGAGTTCTCATCCATGGTGATTGGGCAAGAGGTGACTGATGAGGACCCGATCTCCATAACGGTGAAGGACCTTCTGGACCCTTTAGAAATGCCCTTCGAGAAAAGCATAGAGAGAATGCACATCATAGTCAAGAGCATGATAGATGACGCCAAACTATACTTGAGTGTGGGTGATGAAGCGACCCTAGAGGACATCGTGGCCAGAGACAACTATGTGGATCGCCTCAACTGGCTAATCTCTCGCCAGAGCGTTATGGCCCTTAAAGATCCTACGTTTGTTGAAAAGATGGGTGTGAGTAGTGTCACTGCGGTTATATATTCCTTTGTGGGAAAACACATAGAAAGGGTGGGGGACCATGCGGTTCGTATAGCTAAGAATCTGGCAAAGGTAAGGCACAGGGTTAATAACAGGCTTTCAAAGGAGATTAAAGAGGCATTACACTCCGCCGAGAGGCTATTTGACGGGGCTATAGAATCACTTATTAAAGGCGACATGTCCCTTGCAAATGAGGTGATAGAGAGTGTGGGGGAGACCCACAGGCGTTGTGAGGAGCTCATTCACGCCCTTCAAGGGGGAAATGCAGAGGATCTCTTATATATTGGTAATATATCAGATAGCATACGCAGGATTGGGGATTATTCCGCAGACATCTGTGAGAGCGTTTTAAACCTCCTTGTGAGTGAGGCGGTAACCTGCTCTCTTTCGGGAGAGGAGGTCTAAGCAGTAGAAGCAAAAAGCAAATCGTATGAAGAATGCCTCCCTATATTGCCCTAAGGATGCCAATATTAAAGCGTTTTCTGGCTTCTTCTCATAGGTCACCGGGCTGCATGAGGGGGGCTGTACGGTTCTCCTACGTCACAATCTCATCCAGCCTCTCCTCTTCCGCTGCCCTCTTTATCTCCATTGCGATTCTTCTTCCGGTAGACATGTTCTTTCTCCAGAGGGCGTTGCCGTAGGGATGCCCCATCCATACGTGTACGTTGGTACCCCCGCCGATTCTGGGAGCCACATCGTATATGTAGAAATTGAGGTCCTTGTCCACACAGGTCTGAAGGGTAAAGGGTCCGATAATCCCCGGGGGATAATGCTCTTTGGAAGCCTCTACAAACTTCTCAGCTAGAATGAAAACCTTCTCCAGAAGCGATTCCCTTATTGTGGCGCTGTTGTGTCCACAAACAGTGTATTCAGGCAGGATCTGGTGGGGCGGAAGGGACATCTGCTGAGGGGCGGGCAGACGCACGTGTCCATCCAACGATGTCTCAAACCTCCAGTCCACTCCAAGAAGCTCTATTGGGGTGGCCTCCTTCTCCAGCGGAGAGTAGAAGAAGTCAAAGTTGAAGACCGGTCCGATGATGTATCTCTCTATCCTCGCCTTCTCAAGGTCTTCCTCGGTGATCACCCCCTGCCGGATCAATTCCTCCGACTTCTCTCTGTACTCTTTGTAAGAGGCCGCTGTGAAGAAGCCCCTCTCCAGTTTCTTAACAGCGTGGTGGAGTTTTACAATAACCAGCTCGTTTATGTCCCTTGGGTCCTCTATCTTCTCAGGGAAGGGGAGCCCCGCCTTCTCAAGAAGCCAGTAGTAGCTCTTCTTCTCCTCCCTCTCCTCCATCCTGAGCATGTTTCTTGATCCGAACATGGGGACACGGAAATTCTCTTCAATCTCCTTTAGATCAACGTAGGAGGTGAATGACCTGTTGGGGATGAAGATGACAGAGTTCTCCCTCATCCACCTTTGCCACTTCTCTTCCAGGACCTCTTTGAACCTCTCCAGGACTATTGCCTCGTCCACTGCGCCCCTCACAATATTACCCTTCTCGTTCCGGTAGGCCTTGAAGTAGACTGAGTATGTCCTCTCCCTTCCCTTCTGGCAGAAGGCGATGCTCCTCATTCCCTCCTCCACTGCGCCGTCTGCTACGTCCAGGGCTGAGTGTGAGGCGATGAAGCCTATCTTCACGCTCTTTCTATCATACCCCCTTGCGATATCCTGTACAATACTTCTGTCCAGCACATGCGTCACCCCTTTAGGTAGGACGATAAAGGAAGGGCTGGTAAAAAAACTATTCTTCTACTCTTCTACTTCTGAAGTGCTCCAAAAGTGTAATATAGCAACAGAAGATATTTTAAGCTGATGACCAGAGCATTAGCTGTCCTCCTTCTCACCCTCTTTGTGGTGTCCGTAGCACTACCTCTTATAGCCCCGGGTGTGGAAGCGCAGGGGGCTGTGGACCTCTCTGTATCGCTTGTTTACCCAGAGGAGGGGGGGAAATACCTTTCACGTCTGGGGGTGAAGATGAGGGCAGTCGTCACAAACAGGGGAGGGGACTGGTACAACGAATCGCTTCAGGTAACAGCGGAGATAATAGATGCCAACAGCGGTATAAGAAAGTTCACGGAAAACCGCATCCTCCCCTTAAACCTCTCCCCTGGCAGAAGCGTTGAGATCACCTTCTCAAATTGGTCTTATGCCACCCCCGGGAACTACACGGGGAAGGTCACCATCTATCCCCGGGGGGACACGAACACCACCAATGACGTCTCCACAGTACGATTTGACCTCTGGACCGATACATGGCCCTACCCAATACAGCTCAGCGGAGCCTATGTGACCCCCTCTAGGGGAACCACCCTCACCCCGTTCACTTTCCGGGTGGAATACACATACCCCACACCCCCCGATACCATCACGGTCATCATAGACGGCACCCCCTACTCCATGATTGAGGAGGATCCCGCTGATTACCAATATACCGACGGGAAATCCTACTACTACAGAACCACTCTCCCTGTGGGGCCGCACAATTACTCTTTCTACGCCCGCTCCGGTGAGAAGAACGCTTCTACCCCCGTGATCGAGGGGCGCCCTTGGGTCAACATAACCCTTGCCAGGCCCTACGCATCGCCACAGGAGGGGTATGTGACTAGCCGATACCACTTCACTGTGAGGTACGGCTCCTATTTCAACAGACCGCCGGATGAGATAAAGCTCCACCTGTCCGGTAGAACCTTTGACATGAGGGAGTCCAATCCTGACGACGAGAACTACGCCTCAGGGAACAAACAGTACTTCGCAGATGTGCCCGGATGGGAGGTAGGCCCGGGCCCATGGAACTGGTGGGTGGAAGTGCGAAGCGGCACAGATAGAGTGAGAACACCCGATATGACTATAGGGGGGCCATCAGGCACAGAGGGCACCCTTATGGGGGTGGTCTCCTCGGACCTGGGCGGGGAGGTGTCAGAGCTTGAGCTACGCATCCTTCCCCTGAACATCACGTACAATTTTGAAGGGGCACGCTACGCTGTTGACATCTATGAAGGAAAGAACTATACTGTGATTTTCTCCTCCCCCGGCCACTCCCCCATGGTTGTGGAGGGGGTGGACCTGGTGGGAGGAGAGGTTAAGTACATCAATGTGACCCTCACCCACGCCCCTCGTCCGGCTGCCGTAATGGGTTTTATTGCCTCTACCTCAGGTTACGTCCCGGAGGATGCCTGCGTTATCCTCTACCGGGGCACTGAGCCTTTGATGGAGATAAGGCCAGGGGCAGATGGTCGCTACGCCTTCTACAATCTGACCCCCGGGGGGCTCTATAGGCTCTTTGCAGAGGCACCCTTCCACCAAAATATCACGCTCCCGCTTCAGCTTGAAGAGGGCGAGACCCTGTGGCTCAATATTACCCTTCTGGAACACCCCCCACCCTTCAGCGTGGTTGAGGACCCCGTTCCAGTGGAGGGTCCTATAAGGATATCTTTCCTGAGGGTGCCGGATCTCACCACCCTCTCTCTTTCCTTAAGAAATACGAGTAGTGAGATTCAGTATACATTTGAGCTTGAGGGGAGCACCCTTCTGATCTACCCGACAGCAGGCCTGATATACGGCGAGGTCTATACGATAACGCTGTTTAAGGGTTGCGAGGACACCGGGGGCAACATCCTCCTCTGGCGGGACTTCACGGTGGAGGTTCGAGCGGAGGTGGAGAGGGGTGGTGGAATAGAGATAAAGCCGCCCCCAGGAAGTGAGGGGCTTGCGGTGGACGTGAGCTTTGAGATATCTTTCGGGATACACATCAACACATCTACCTTGAAGGTAACCTTAAAAGAGCTTTCGGGGGGCGTGGTACCGGTCGGACTTATGTATGCGTGGGGGGTTGATTGGGGGAGACATGGGGCTACCTGGGGGGTTCTCAAGGTCACCCCGAAGAGAACCCTGAACTACTCATCTGCCTACTCATTAGTGATATCTGGGGGCCTTCAGGACTATCTGGGAAGTCTACTCCTCGAAAGCGATATGGTATCCCTTTACACTACTATGTCGGAACCGGACACCGACGGGGACGGTGTTCCGGACAGCTCAGACGCTTTCCCCTATGACCCAACAGCGTGGAAGGACACTGACGGGGATGGGGTCCCCGATGGCAGAGATGCCTTTCCTGAGGACCCCGAGTATTCAAGCGACATAGATGGCGACGGGAAACCAGATGAGCTGGACCCTGATGCGGATGGCGACGGTATGCCCGATGCGTGGGAGAGGAGATATGGCCTTGACCCCACGCTGGACGACTCCGGCGCGGACCCCGACGGGGATGGATACACAAACATTGAGGAGTACATGGAGGGAACGGACCCGCTCTCAGAGTCCTCCAACCCCGGGGAGAGGGAGAAGAGGATTTTTGAGTCCTCTCTTCTCACGGCTGCTGTTATTCTTGTGGCGCTTCTGGTCACGTACCTTTTCTTCTCCAGGGGGGGAAGGGGTTTGAGGAGGGAGAGAAAAGAGCCTCCTCTGCCCTCTGAGGGCATTCTAGAGCTGGATGAGGAGCTGGAAGAATTCCTGGAGGAGTAGGGATGAGGCTCCTTCACCTCTTGATAGTTTTTCTCCTCCTCACAACGCTCCCCCTCTCCAGTGGCGAGACGGGGAAGGTGAGGGAGAAAGTTCCCAAGGAGTGGACCATCCTTGTTTATATGAACGGCGATAACTCTCTTGAGGCGGAGGCCGTGAATGACCTCAACGAGATGGAGCAGGTGGGTTCGGGGGAGAGGGTGAACATCGTCGTGCAGGTGGACCGCACTGCCGGCTACGACTCCCGGATGGACGACTGGACGGACACAAGAAGGTATTATATCCTCCCCGATGGAGGAGACCCCGAGCTGAACTCTCTGCGGATGGATGGTGGTTTGGGAGAGCTTGACATGGCGGACCCCAAGGTCCTTAAAGATTTCCTCGTGTGGGGGATAGGGAACTTTCCAGCCCGCCACTACATGCTTGTTCTCTGGGACCACGGCACGGGAATATTCCGCTACTCCCGGGCGGGGCAGAGGGAGAGGGGCCCTACAAGGGGGGTGAGTTCCGACATAACCAGCGGGAAGGACATGGAGATGGTCCAGGCCGCCTGGGCCTTGGAGGAGGCGCTCAATACCACAGGGCTTGATAGGATAGACATTGTAGGTTTTGACCTCTGCTCCCTGGGGCAGGTGGAGACTGCATATCAGTTCTCTCCTGTGGCCCGCTATATGGTAGCCTCCTTTGACGAGGAGCCCGCCCCCGGCTGGAACTATACAACACTTCTCTCCCCCCTTTTGGAGAGGCCTCTGAGCCCCGTGGAGCTATCCATCTGGGCGGTGGAGGCATACCAGAGGGAGTACACCTCTGGTAAGGAGTACAAGAGCCTTGCAGCCACTGATCTGGAGGTGATTGCAGAGGAGGTCCTCCCCCTTCTGAACGACTTATCTAGGAAGATATACTGCCTGAACTACACACAGCTTCAGCGGATGGCCCAGATAAGAGATTTAAGTCACAGGCCGTGGAGGAAGGAGATATACAGGGACGTGGGGGACATGCTTCTCAAGCTTGGAGGGGAGGAAGCGATGCCTGAAGACCTGAGGGAGGAGGCCGCTGCTCTACGTGAGGTTTTAAGCAGGGCCATTTTGAGATCCTTCGCCGGGGAGATGCACCCTAAAGCCGCTCTGGGGATAGGCATTTACTTCCCCCGAAGTTACTTTGACGAGTACTACAGCAGCAACATCGCCCTGGCAGAAACCTTCTGGGACGAGGCGGTGAAGAGGGTTTTGGAGCCCTTTGATTTCAGAGATGTGAGGCTCAACGATACGGTAAGCTCCGCCCCCGGGGTCACCTTTGAGGCGCACTCCTCAACCCCCCAGATAATTCAGGACGTTTGGGTAGCGGGGCAGAAAGACTCTGGAGGGGAGTTCTTCAAGGGCATGGAGGGCTCCGGTCACTACAGGGCATTTGTGTCTCTTGAGGGGGGAATAGAGCATCTTACATACCATTTTGAGGTAATAAGTTCCAGATACCGATTTAGATTTCCGCTTGAGGGCGAGCTTGAGATTCACTTCGGAGAGGATAGGGAACCACCAGAGGGGGAGATAATCGGAGGTGAGAGGCGCAGCGGGGAGGTATGGATTTACGCCAGGGTCCGGGACAACTTCGGCATAGAAACTGAGGGGGTGCAACTTCACCTTTTCACCCCTCTGGGCACTACAGAGGTGATTCCCCCCGGGGAGGTCCGCTATGATCCCTTCAGCGGCTGGGTGCGGCTGGGATTCTCACCCGGAATACTCCCCGGAGGATATTACAAGACTTACCTTCAAGTGGAAGACACCTCTGGCAACAGTGTGAGGGCCCCTCAGCAGGGGTGGCAGATAATCAATATCACTGAGGGTGTGAGGCTCCTTCTAGACCTCCCCCGCTCTGACATGAGAGCCTTCTCCCTCCTCAATGAAACACTTAAGACCTCCTTGGGAGGAATCAGCCATCCCAACGGAACCTTAAAGAGCGACGATCTTGAAGGGGTGGACATATATCTGGTTATAGAGCCCACTATGGGATATTCGGAGGAGGAGCTTGAGGTCCTACAAGGATTCGTAGAAGGCGGTGGCGCTGTGTTGGCACTGCTCTCCCCGGAGAACCCCAAGGAGGCCGAGGCCACTCAGGGGCTGGGGGAGATGATAGGCATTACAGCGGACTCTGGCATGGTGTGGAAGGTCCTTCGGTGGAACAACACCTTCCCCCCCTTCAGCGGCCTGGGAGAATCCAAGGTATCCGGTACCATGTATGTTAAAGGGGGTGCTCCTCTCCTCTGGGGTGACGATATACCCGCAGGTGCCATCACCGAGAGGGGTATTCTTCTCCCCTCCGCCCCCTTCCGAGACGCCTTCTTCTCCCCTCACGAGACCGCCTTCCTTTCTCTTCTTTTCTACCTCAGCGGACCCGCTGCCTTGAGTGTGATCCTCCATATGGAGGGAGGCTCCTGGGTAGGGGAGGGCATCTATCACATCGCCCCGGGAGATGTGCTGAACCTTTCTGTAACCACTAGCCCGGCCCTTGGAGGGGAGGTGCTCTACCGGGTTCTGTGGGGTGATGGAGGAGAGAGCACATCTCATACCCCCATCTTCAACCACACCTACACCGTAAGCGGGAATCTCACCCTCCGTGTGGAGGTGTCCTCATCTGAGGGTGCAGGCTTTTCCACTGTTCGCCTGGTGGTGGACCACCCTCCGGAGATAGATTTCACAGTTGACCCCCCCTCCCCAAGGAGCTGGGAGTGGATATACTTCAATGCTACGGTGAGGGACTTGGACGGCACTGTTGTGGAGGTGCAGTGGGACTTCGGCGACGGATACACTGCGGAGGGTATAAAGGCGGTTCATTACTACAGCAAACATGGAACATACAGGGTTAGGGTGCGGGCGGTGGATGATGTAGGAATAAGCGCCGAGAGACTCTTCACGATGGTGATAGCAGACTCACCTCCCGATGGAGAGATCTCCCCGGTGGCGTTCGTCTCCAGCACCCCCACATCTATAGTGGAGGGAGTGCTGAAGGTGAAAGAAGGAGATGTGGTCTTGCTCGAGGGAAGGGGTGAGGACAAGGACGGGGACTCGCTGAGATACTTGTGGCTTCTGGACGGAAGGAGATGGGAGGGCAGGTACCTGAGGGTCCAATTCAACATCTCTGGCATCTACGACATAGAGCTGATAGTGGAAGACCTCCCCGGTCTTACCGCTCACGACAGCGTGAGGGTTATTGTGGAGAACCTCCCACCCCGGGCGAAAATATCCTACATAGCTGATGGCAAGAGGTTTACTTTCTACTTAGAAGGGGAGCCAGATACCGGGTCGGACAGCCGCAACCTCAAAGTGAGATGGTATTTTGGGGACGGTGAGAGGGGAGAGGGACTGGAGGTAGAGCATATCTATCGTTTTGGTGGAAGGTATCGTGTTCGTGTGGTGGTTCAGGACCCCGAGGGTGAGAGGGATGAGGATTACGTCACCGTAGAGGTCCCCGGGGTGACCTTGGGTGAGATTGTTGGGGTAACCGCTCTCACCATCATTATCTCTCTATCCTCCATTATCCTCTACAGACTCAAAAGGAGAGGATAAGGGTTAAAAGGAATTACAGATATCTATCCCCGTGCAGCTGTCAATAGAAGTTATAAACTATCTCAAAATAGCAGGGCTAACAACGGCCCTTATCCTGGGGGTTCTGCTGAGCATATACTTGGCCCGGGTAATCTCTCGGTGGATTACCCAGCTATTTATAAACCTTGAGATAAACCTGGCAGTGAAGGGTGGGAAGGAGGGGAAAAAGAGGACACCAGAGCAGATGAAGAAGCTCAGGCGCCGCATCACCCGGAGGACCTCTCAGAGGCTCTACCCTGCCCTCAACAAGATCCTCCAGATAATGTTCATATTCATAGTGCTTCTCATCGTTGTCCAGGTCTTCCTGGAGTTCTTCAACCTCTCCCTCACCATGGAGGTGGGAGTGGGAAGATACAGCTTTACCTTGGCGCTGATTATAAAATTCGTCGTGGCCCTTGTGGTGGGATATTTCTTCATTCAGGTTCTTCTCTCACCACTTCTTGAGAGCTTAATCTCTCTTCTCTTTCTCCTTGCAGCACCACGGAAAAAGCTTCTCGGCGTAAAAAGAAGAGTGTATAAGAACCTCATTGCAGTGACCAAGCTCTTCTTCTCCATCTTAGTGATATACCTATCTTTAAAGCATATTCTCGGCACCGAGAACATACCCTTTTGGGGAATATTCGACAGAATAGCGATATTTGTGATGATAATCGCCGGGACATATATGGTAGTTGAGATGATAGCCGAGCTTCTAGCGCTCACCTACCTCTCCCCCGAGAAGATGGACGTTCACACCGCCCAGGCCATCGGGAAGTTCGCCAAGATAGCAATCTTTCTGATAGGGCTTATGGTAGCGCTGGTAGCGATAGGCCTCAACCCCCTTGCTGTGGCCACATCCTTGGGGCTTATTGGTTTTGCGCTGGCCTTCGGTCTACAGGACACCGTAGCCAACCTTGCAGCGGGCATACAGATCGCAATAGATAAGCCTTTCAAGATCGGTGATAGAATCCGGGTGACCTACATGGGACGGGACACCTGGGGGGATGTGGTGGACATAGGTCTGAGGTCTACCAAGATAGTCACCCCTGAAGGTGAGTACATAACAATTCCAAACATGATTGTAGCAAAAGAGCAGGTGTGGAACTACAGCAGGCCGGACAAGAGGCTGGCGGAGACCCTTGAGATAGGGATAAGTTACGGATCGGACTGGAGGCTTGCTGAGAAGCTCATTCTGGAGATATTGAACGAGATCCCCCTTGTCCTCAAAACCCCAAGGCCCCTGGTCTGGATGAAGGAGTTCGGGGAATTCTCTGTGAATCTCGAGGTAAGATACTGGATACCCGATGCTAGAGATAAGTACGCCATACGCAGCGAGGTGTTGAAAAGGATCAAGGATGCCTTTGACTCTGCAGGGGTTGAGATACCCTTCCCCTATCGCACAGTGGTCTTCAAAAGGGAGCTTCCTAAAGAGAGCAGGCTGGGAGAGGAATACCGCTCCCCCCTGGTTTTGCCCTCTCTGGGCTGGCAGGAGGCCGCCATATCCCCAGGGCCCGGTGAGATCAAAATTCTTGAGGGACCGCTTCTTGCGGCTACCTCCTCGCCCGAAGCTGCTAGGGCCTCTGCACCTTACATTGTGACCCTGGCAAAGAACCTGGGGCGGAAGTTGACGGTGCTCTATGTTATGAAGGAAGCCCACCCTGGGGAGAGGCAGAAGGGCTCCCAGGCATTGAAAGAGTTCAGAAGACTTGCCGAGAGGGAGGGGGTGTGGGTCGAAACGCTTCTGGAAGAGGCTGGAAAGATCCCTGTGGAACTTAAGATACTCGAGGTTGTGAAGGAGACCACCCCATCCCTTGTGGTGATGGGATACCTCTACACCCCCACTGAGAAGAGCGAATCGGGCATTGTCACCAGATTGATGTCTCTGCTGGATGTCCCCGTTATGCTGATCCCCGTCATTTTTGAAGAGGAAGAGGAGGAGTGAGCTACAGCTCGTCAGGGGTTACATACTTGCTTTTCAAGCCGAACCTCTCTTCTATCCATTTCCAGCACTTCTCCACCCTCTCCCTCTCCGTCACCATTCCCGCCCTCTCCCTGTGGTGTAGTATCTCTTTCAGAACCCTTCGCGGATCCACCTCTGGACCCCTCCCAAACCCGGGACACTCCTTAGAGTAGTATATTTTTCCGTCGGTGTGGAGGAGGAATGGCCAGGCGGCACAGGAGTAGAACCTCTTGGGGTGAATGGTGCAGAGGTTCGTCTTAGGGTCCAGATAGGGGCAACCACCTTCGATGCCGAAAAAAGGGTGGCTGAGCCCTGTTGAGGGGTCAACAATCACGCCATCAACACGGAACTTCTCCCTTATCTCAGGATCCTCTGTAGCCCTCCTGAACTCCACCCATGTTATATTCACACGATAGGCTCTTCTGCAGCATTCCCCGCACTTAAGGCAGGTCCACCGCGTACCGGGGGCTAGAACCCGCCACTCCTCCCCGGGTTCTGTCTCCTCACCCCTGGGTATTGTGACTATCTTGACCGGAGGCTCGCCTTCCTTTGGCACGGAGGGTGTATCTGCTCTGAAGTATGATTAATGTTTCGGTAAAGCCTTAAAAAGGTGAGGGAATTTTTCACCCCATGAAGCGCCTGGTGGCCATAGGAATTCTCCTGCTCATAGTTGCGGCCACTATAAGTATTGCCTGGCTTTTTCTAGGGGAGGAGGGTAAGAGGATCCCAAGGTTTAGTAGCGAGTACCTCTCCGCTCCTGCGAACAGAAGCCTTCCGATTGAACGGGACCCCCTTCCGGTAAACCTCACACCCGTTAAGATTCCGTATAACTTCCAGATTTCGTGGGCTCACCTCTGGGAGGGTGTGTATACAGAAGTGGGCGGAGTTTACAAGGTGGAGATTAACAACACCTCTGAGAACCTCCTCTACGTGAGAAGCATCACACTTCACCTGGGAGATGAAGAGGCTACGAAGGAGGTCATGAGGGTGGTTGAGGAGGGACTGGATGCGGGAGTTGTCTACATCCCGGGACCGGGGGAGCCGGGAACATACAATTTTCAAATAGAGCTGGATATCTACTCTGGGAGGGAGGGTTTGTGGCACCATTACAGGAGTGTGACCACCTCCCCTCGCCAGGAGGAGGTTGAGGAGCTCCCCTTTCTTACATACTACCATGTCCGCCGGGACGGGGAGCTCTACCACCTGGTCAATGATAAAATATGGGATGAGATCGGAGAGGTGAGGGGGGTAGCCCGGGAGATTCTGGGAAACCTCACGGGAGAGTTTGGGATGGACCAGGTTATATACCTTTTCCGGTGGACCTCTGAGAACATAGAATATTTAAGCGACCCGGGGGGTGTAGCCAACTACTGGGCCTCCCCTATGGAGACCTTCAGGCTGAGGGCTGGGGACTGCGAGGATGTAGCCCTCTTTCTGGGGGCGATGCTCACCACCATCGGGGGGTCCGTTAGGGTTGTGGTAGCTGCCAGCCACGCCTACCTCATGCTGTATGTAGGGGAGGATGTGGACGGCGTGGTATACTCCTTACAAAAAAGCTACACCACCCCAATGCCCCTGGCATTCTTTCAAGACTCCTTCGGATTCTGGCTTGTCATAGATCCCCTCTCACACGCTTATCCAGGCACTCTCCCCATCTCCACGGTACCATCGCTTTGTGGAGGGCCTGTTCTTCTGCCCGGAGAATATCACTTCGGCTACACAGGCTCGGGCAAAGTGCTATTCACAGACATCTTCCGCGGCGGAAACGTGTGAAGGTTATGCAAACATATATATACCGGAACACTTATTCCTCTATTGTACGAACGGGTTGCCGGTATCTCATTCGGAAGTGATAAGTATGTAGAGAGCAAGGATCGTGTTTTGGAACACCCAAGACAATCCTCTCTTTCTTCTGGTGCCTTGCTCTCTACGCTCTTTATCTTCATGCCAACGAGGTGATGGTATGGTCCACGTAGAGCGTATAGAATTTGGAGAGATAGTGATTGAGGGCAGAAGGTATGCCCACGATGTAACCATACACCCGGACGGAAGGGTCACCCCGAGAAGCGGGGGGCATCATATAAGAAGGGAGGAGGTGGAGGTGGTTTTGAGGGAGGGGGCGGAGGTGGTGGTAGTGGGCTGCGGGATATACGGTGTAGCGAAGATGAGGGAGGAGGATGTAGAGGCTTTGCGCTCGAAGGGCGCTGAGATCCATCTTCTGAAAAGCCCCGATGCAGTGGAGGTTCTGAAGAAACTGAGCGGGAAGAGGCGTGTGGGTGCAATAATACACGTTACCTGTTAATTTGGCGGGGGAGAGGAGGCGGAAAGAAAGTTTTATTTAGGAGTATGTCCCTTCTAGCTTCCCGAACGGGACCGGTATCCCATTCGTACCGGAAAGATGTTGTAGGGGGCGGGCAGCGTTTTTTTACATGATTTGCCCCCCCTCTACGCTCCTTTTAAAGTTGTCAAAGTTTATAAATAGAGCCACAATTTACACTTTCGGGCTCAGAAAGCGGTCCCTTTGGGGTGACACCATGGAGATGTGCAGAAAAGAAGAGCTCTTCAAGAAGTGTCCCTGCACCTACCCGTGCAGAAGGAGAGGAAAGTGCTGTGAATGCATAGCTTATCACCGCTCCCGGGGGGAGCTTCCGGCGTGCTATTTTACCCCGGAGCAGGAGAGAACGTATGACCGCTCCATTGAGTACTACGTAAGGGCCAACCATATCCTTTAGGTACCCCTCACCTCTGCTAGCTCCCCTCAAAGCGGGACCACATCCATCCGATAGGTATTAATCAAGTGATGCCTATATTTTTTCAGGTGATATATTGAATGGACTTCTTTCTCTGTTACTTATCGTTATAGTCGTTCCAGTTTCTTTCTTGAGGCTTCTAATACTGATAAGGAGGAAGATGAAAGGAGGGGAGATAGAGTGGAAGAGCGTGCTCTGGATGGGCGAGAAGATGTCTGCGGTATTTGTCCTTACCCTCCTTCTTATCTTTCTCATCCCAAACCATTTCACCTATCACATCTATATACACACCCATGCCCTCATCATCACTCTTCTTTGGGTATTTCTTATGAAGGAGATCTGCCTCGCTTTCCTTGAATACAAGGGTGGGAAGCGGACCGCGGCTCGTATCAGGGCGTATATTGGAATCCTTGCGATGCTTGTGATATTCACTATTGTGATAACACCCTCTTTCCGACCCGAAGTATATTCAAACGACATCACAGAGCAGATGTGGGAGAAGGGCCTTGAGAAGGGCTATCCTGCAGAGGTTATAACCAGTGAAAATTACCAGCAGATCCGGGTGGTCCCCTGGAGCATAGCTGGCGAGGTCCTTCAGAGGGCCTATGCAGAGGAGAGCGCTAGATTGTCTACAGATACCTCCGACCTGACCCGGATGACAGACCCCACAATATACCAGGGGAAGTTCGTATGGGTCGACTTTCCAGTATTCGAATCTTGGAAATGGATGGGAGGGAAAGAGATACCCTTTTTCCTCTACGTGGAGAACTCGGAGAAGTCCGTGGAGCCCGTGGTGATGAACGTAACACTTAAGATAAATAGGGAGAGGATTTCTTGGAAGAACAGGGTGGACGCTACCTTATACAACCACTTTGCTGATTACAAGATATATCAGATACGGAGCGACATAGGGGATGATGGCAGACCCTATCATGTGGTCTACTTGAGCCAGAGGGACTGGATTTATAACTTCCATGTTCTAAAAAAGGTGCTCATCATAGACGCTCATACGGGAGAATGGAAAGCTTATGACGTGGACAGTCCACGCATCCCCGAATGGCTAGAGGTGGTCTATCCGGATGAGTACGTATATGATTATGTAAGCTGGTGGGGGAAGTATCATAGGCCTATAGGGTACAGATTGTTCAATAAAAAGGGTATGTACTCCCCAGACGACAGCGCTGCCAGGTTCATACAGCTGGGAAATCGTACCTATTGGCAGATATTGCTCAAGCATCAGACCTCAAATGTACTGGCAGGGTACGTTATGGTGGACACGAGAACAGGCGAGCTCACTTTCCACGATAGAAGCAACATTTACCGGGTAGGAAAAGACGGAAGTAGCACGAAGGTCAACTATGTGAGCCGGGAGACTGCCATAGCACAGGTTCAGAAGTATCTATCTAGCGGGGAGATGGGGTTCCGCCAGCTTGCGGTGCACGAGGGCTATCTCTATCCCATAGAGATCGGAGAGAACGTCACCGAGAGGTATATCTTCCCCTGCTACGCCGGATTATCTCTGAAGAAGATAGCGATTGTTGACCCTGTAGATTACAGAAAAGTGATTGTTGTGGAATCGCTCAGCGATGTGATAAGGACAGTTGTGGCCGAGGACACCCGTCTCTCCGCTGTGAAGGGGGTGTTCAAGATAGAGAACGCTGCCGAGGTGGAAGGACGTGTTCTCCTTCAGATAAACGGAACGGTTTATGAAATTACGAAAGATCAGCTCTCATATGGAGACTCTTCCGATGCTTCCCGGGAGTGGGATGAACTTCATCTGGCAGTTTACCGCTGGCTGAGCGGAAGGGAGGCGTACGTAGAGCTCACCATTACAGGGGAGACAGTGGTGGACGTGTTTATAGTGAACGAGGCGGAGTGAAGGAGGGCCCCCACTTCCACGTCCATGCAAAGCACTAGCCGTCCAAAAACTATTTCACTTTGAAGATTTTCCCTCCTCCATGAAGCCTCCAGAGAGTTTTCTTAAAGTGATTAGGAGGGAACCCACCCCTGTGACCGCTATTGACCTGAAGACGCTCTCCGAGGTCTACGACGAGAGGGAGATATACTTATCCATTTACGTTGGGGATTATGATCCCTCTATAAGGCACATCAGAAAGAGGCTATCCACAATTATGGATGCGGTTGAGGGAAAGGTTGAGGAGAACCTTATAGAGAGCGTGGAGATGGCCAAAGAATACATATACGGAAGGCCCCTCCCCAGGGAGAGGGGGAGGGCAATATTTGTCTCCGCCGAAGAGAGTCTCCTCCACGTCTACCCTCTTGCCGTGGAGGTTGAGCCCATGGTGGTTCTGGACACCTCACCATTCCTTCTTCCCCTTGCCAAGCTGAGGGACGATTATGAGGACTACGCTGTACTCTACGTTGATTCCTCCACAGCATATCTCTATATGGTCCGCTCAGATATCGTTGAGAAGATCTCACACCTCAAAACCTACCTTAAAAATCGCCATAAAAAGGGTGGTATGAGCCAGATGAGGTTCAACAGGCTGAGGCGGGAGAGCATTGAACATTTCTTTAACAAGGTGGTTCAGGATTTGAAGGAGGAACTCAGTGGGGCGGACATAAGAGGCATCTTGATCCTAGGGCCTGGAGAGGCGAAGAAAGCCCTTTACAAGGAGCTCCCCGGGCAGCTGAAGGAGAAGGTGATCGACCTTCTGGACACCGAGAGCGATCTCAAGGAGGAGGAGATCATTAGGATGGGAGATGAGAGGGCCCTTGAGGACGAAGTGAAAAGGAGCGAGGCTAGCGTGGAGGAGTTGAAGGAGGCCGTACTGAAAGGGGTCCCCTCTGCCTATGGCCCTGAGGAGGTGAGAGATGCCCTCCTTGAGGGAAGGGTGAGGAAGCTGGTGATACTAAAAGACCTCACCATCCCCGGGTGGATATGTGAGAGATGCCAGTGGATTGAGGTGAGGAGGAGGCCGCCTAAGAAGTGTCCCCGCTGCGGTGGTCCCCCATCGGTAGTAGACGTAGTGGAGGAGCTATATGAACTAGCCATGAGGACAGGTTCTGAGGTGGAGTTTGTCTCTGAGGCTTCCTTTCTTGAAGGTCTGGGTGGGCTAGGGGCCCTGCTCAGATATTGAAATCGCAAATCCCAACCGGAGAATGTGTCGCTGAAAGGCAAACTCTTTATACGGTATTCGCATTGGTGCCACTGCCTTAAAAGAACTGCCGTCCTGCAGCGGGAAAGGGACAAGAAAGTAAAACAGGGGTCACATCGATGAAAAAGACAGTAATGGTGGTCGATGATGACGGTGAGGTCAGGAAGACCCTTGTAGACGTTCTCTCCTCATTTTTTGAGGTGATAGAGGCGTCATCGGGAGAGGCGGCGGTTAAGTTGTTCTGTAAGCACACTCCCCACGTTATCTTGATGGACATAGCCATGCCAGGCATGAGCGGTATTGAAGCCACCCGCAAAATAAAGGAAAAGCACCCCCGGGCGAAGGTCATAGGGCTATCGGCCTATCACGACACCCGCGGTCAGGAGATGCTTAAAGCGGGGGCTAGGGAGGTTCTCCCTAAGCCGGCGAGCCTTGCAGTTCTCCTTGAGAGAATACGCTGGCACCTTGAGCATAACAATAATAATAAGCGTGATTAAAGCTTTTGAAGGAGCTCCTTAAGGTAGCGGTAGAACTTCTCCACGGAACCTATGTGAACCCTTTCATCAGGGGAGTGAGGGAAGTTCACAGTGGGACCGACCGAAATCATGTCCATGCCGGGGAACTTGCTGCCGATGACAGCGGTTTCAAGACCGGCGTGTATCGCCATAACCTTGGGCTCGACACCGAACATTTCCTTGTAAGAGTTTTTGGCAATGGCTAGGAGTGGGGATTTCACATTGGGTCTCCAGGAGGGGTAGCTCCCCTTCTGTTCAACCACAGCCCCTGCTAGTCTTCCGGAGGCCTCAACAACCCTTCGGGTATCCTCCAGCGCAGAGACGATGGAGCTGCGGGAATTCTGGAATATTTCCACCCTCTCCATCGTGGTGGAGATCACCGCGAGATTGGTGGAGGTGTCCACAAGCCCCTCTATATAGGCGTTCATGGCCAGGACACCGTGGGGGAGCGCCATGAGGAGCCAGATCACCTTCTCCCCAACGTCCATGACCTCTTTTACCTCCGCATCCTTAACTTCTATAAGGACGGTGTCTTCCTTTCCCTCGTACTCAATGCGGAACTCCTCTTCACACTGCTTTAAAACCTCCATGGCCTTCTCGGAGTTCTCGACGGTTATTAACGCCTCGGCCTCCCGGGGGATGGCGTTTCGCTTGTTGCCCCCGAAGATGCAGGATAGGCCCACCTTCTGCTCCTGGGATAGTCTATATAACGCTCTAGCCAGCAGTTTGATGGCGTTAGCTCTCCCCAGGTGTATGTCAACCCCTGAGTGGCCCCCCTTCAGCCCGTGTACCTTCACGCTGAGGCCCTTGCCAAATGCGGAAACCTTCTTATAAGGAAGATATATCTCTGTATCCCCCCCGCCGGCGCAGCCGATGTATATAGTCCCTTCCTCTTCGCTGTCCACATTGATGAGACGTCTAGCTTTGAGAAAGTCCCCTTTCAGCTCAAAGGCGCCTGTCATTCCCGTCTCCTCGTCCACCGTAAAGAGGAGCTCCAAGGGCGGATGGAGGAAGCTCTTTTCCTCCTCCAGGAGGGCTAGAAGTGATGCCACGCCGATCCCGTTGTCCGCCCCAAGGGTTGTCCCAACAGCCTTCACGTACTCTCCATCAATTCGGACCTGAATGGGGTCCTTGGTGAAATCGTGTTCAACGTCTGAGTTCTTCTCGCACACCATATCCACGTGTGCCTGGAGGCAGACTGGGGGGTGATCCTCATACCCTGGGGACGCCGGGACCTTCACAACCACGTTCTTCACGTGGTCCATCACTGCCTCATACCCCAGTTTTTTGGCGGTGTCATAAACGTACTGGGCGGCCTTCTCCTCCTGCTTAGAGCAGCGGGGGATCTTCCTGATCTCGTTGAAGTACTTCCACAATGTTTTTGGCTCAAGGCTCAAAAGGACATCTTCTGCCACTTCACTCGCCTCCTTAAAAGTCTCTGTAAGTGGTGTAATGGAGACCTCCACGTTAAAACTTGCGCCTCCTAAACAAATACAACGCGATGATAACAAGCACAACAAGGGTTACTGCTATAGCGGGGAGGGCACTCCCCACCCCACCTACTCCTTCCATTCCTTCCACCCTCCCAACTTCACCGAACCAGGGAAGGGAGCGCTCCTCTCCCCTGTATGCCACAAACTCCACAGTCGTGTTTCCCTCCCCGGGGGGTAGGATTACTTCAAAACGAAGATACTCTGTGGTGTTTTTTTCAATGGTTTTCCACTCCCCTCCATTCACCCTCCACTTAACACCATCTATCTCGCCGTACCTGTTCCAAGCGACTCCCTCAATCAACGTGCCCTGCCCCTTTATGGGTGTTGTGTTTGTTATGAAGCACTGCAGGTCCACATTCAGGTTCTTCACACCCTTCACCCTAAGGGCCATCTCAATTGCGCGCCCACCATCCACGAGCCCCCACCCCCAGTGCCTGTTCCAGAAGGGGTCCAGCTCCGGGTAGGTAGCTTCCCCTCTTCTCTCCGCAGTAGCCCTCAAGATCTCCCTAATCTCCCTGTGTGTCAGCTCCGGATTTGCCTCCAACATAAGAGCGGTGAGGCCAGCCACAAGGGGAGTGGCGTAGGATGTACCAGAGCCCCGGGGACCGTATCCTCCCCCACTTCCGTCACCCCTTCTCTCGTAGACCGCCTGTGTTATGTTCGTCCCCGGAGCTGCCACGTCGGGCCTAAGTTCGTCGTAGGGGTCCAAGTCTCCATCGTCCGTCCTGGGTCCACGGGAGGAATACCAAGCGATGAGGTCATCCTCCCTCTCCACGGTGTCCCTGTCGTCGGAGGCAGCGACTATTATGGCTTCCGAGGATGCCGAAAGACCTGAGAACCCCGTGTTATCCGGGCCATCGTTTCCTCCGGCATTATTTACTATAAGTCCTGCTCCCACAAGGGCATCCAGCATCCTTGAATAGGGATCGCTGCCATCCGAAGGCCCACCCACATCTATCCCCCAAGAGATGGAGACGACCTCTATTCCTCTCCACTCCTCCCCTGCCCCCTGCCATGCGGTGTCCTTGTGATCAAGAATCCACTGAAGGCCCTTTAAGGTGGCGTCGTAGAAGTCCTGAAAAAGCTCTCCTGGGGCGTAACCTATGACAGTTCCGATCCTCACCTCAACGAGCCTCGCTTCCGGTGCAGCACCCATGTATTTACCCTCAGGTGCTCCGGTCCCCATGGCTATACCGGAGCAAGTGGTGCCGTGCCCGTTAGTGTCATCCGCATTGTAACTTCCATCCCTGGGGGTGAGGGGGGTTTCGGGCTTTGTGAAATCTACACCTCCAAGCCATTTACCTTCAAGAGAGGGGTGGGAGTCGTCCACACCGGTATCCATGATCGCAATGGAGATGCCCCTCCCCCAGTATCCCATATCCCAGGCGGTGTCAGGGGAGTAAATCTCTGAGTCTCTTATCTTAGCGTTGGGGCACGCGATATGAGAGCTCAGGCGGGGGATCCCTGGGGGGAATATCATGGCCACAGAATCCATCCGGGTCAAGGAGAGGACGTTTTCAGCGGGGCCCGAGACCTCTACCGTTTCAATCTCCGGGTAGACCTGGCCCACCTTCAGTCCTAAGGCCCTCATGTACCTCAGGTGGGCAGATGTTGGAGTGGATTTGAAGCAGACAAGATAATAGGGGTATACCCTCTGCTCAAGGACGTCAGCCACCTTGTCCCCATCCCTGTCAAAGGCGCTTCTCTCCCACCAAGGCACCTCCGTCTCCTTCTCAACGTGGAGTTTGTGGACGGTGAAGACATCTGCCGAAGGCTCCTCTTCTGGCATCGGAATGGCGGCTACGGTAATTAGAGCCAACAGCAGCACCGGGTAGAGGAAGAGCGTAAAAATCTGCACAAATCTCATGGACAGAAGGAAGGCATCAACCCATTTTATTTCTTCGCCGGATTCCCCTTCAAGGAAGGTCTTTTCCTTCTGCGGCAAATGGCAATGGCCACTATCGCGACGATAATTACAGTTATTGGGATCAATATGGGTAAGTACATCTTAATAACCGCCCCCACCTTTACATCTTCCCACCTTACAGTGAGGTATTTATCCTCGGGTGTCCAATTCCAGTGCTCCTCTTTAGCTACCACGTAGCCAAACTCCCTCCGCACCTCAAATCCCTCAAGTCCGCTTGTGTACATGCTACTTGGGATCTTGAACTCAAACAATGCGTGATCTATGGGCCTCCCCCACGCTCTTGCAGTGCCTATTATGTAGTCAAACCGATATATGATCTCTGTGTTGAGAGATGAGTCGTAAATCATGTAGTCTCTTCTGTACTCTATTCTTATAGTTTTCTCTTCACCAGGGGAGAAGTGAAGCGAGAAAACCATGCACAGCTGGACCACGTATTCCCCTGTGAGTCCTCCATCAATATTTGAGGTGGAGGGGGCGTAGAATATAGAATCATTAATTGGCACATCCCTCCACTTTACCTCTATGTCTCCATCCTTCACCTTCAGACCCCGGGGTTTCTCGCGGAAGGGGAAGAAGATCTCAACAATTATGCTCTCAGTAGAGAGGCTCTTAAAAGTGTATTTGCCACTGAAACGGGCCTCAGAGGAATCAAAGGTCACCTTTATAATCTCCTCTTTAAGATAGATAGGGTGGCTGCTGTTTAGAGGCATGGGGGAGGCATCCTGCTTTGATTTAATCCCAATATCCGTGGGGATGGGGTTGGCAGATACTGTAGATAGGAGAAGAACAAATAATATCATTCCCGCCAACCATCTCATGTGCATCACCGAGCAAAAGATAGGATTCATTTCCTATTTATACATTTGCACTCTTCTTTGAAAACCCCTGTGGAGTTTTAGGAAACTCCCGCTCTAAACTCACACACGGATTCTTCCAACATGTACGGTTTCGGCATCAATGAAACATCTCAGGAGACGCACAGGACCCAGGGGTTCAAATCCGGCACGTTAATTCTCGTTTCTAATAAAACAATGAAAGGTGGGCCAGGCCGGATTTGACAGCGATGAAAACTTGGCAGGGAGAAGTCTTTAAGTCGTTTTCATCTAGCCTTCGCACTTCCATCGTTTCTTTCACTTATCTGGAAGTGCTCAGACCCTTCGGTTCAAATCCGGCACGTTAATTCTCGTTTCTAATAAAATAATTAGAGGTGGGCCAGGCCGGATTTGAACCGGCGACCTCCGCCTTGTAAGGGCGACGTCATGACCACCTAGACCACTGGCCCGCAAAGGGTGAATAAAGTAAACCGAACCTCTAAATAATCCTTTCTATCCACCAGCCAATAGAATGTTTAAGGAATAGTCTGCTATGATGGATACTATGGCAGCCACCCATGTCATCATGGTGAGGTTTAAAAAGAGGGTGTAGGGATGGTTTCCGCCTACAACCTTGAGGAGGAGTGAGGATGTGATGGTGTGTATTATTATAACCGCCATGGCGAGATATTGCATTATAGCAACATTATAGGTGGTAATCACAATAGGGACATACATCTCCTTGGGCAGGACCACAGATGAAAATGCGTTGTTCATGATTTTCATGATATTAATCGAGAGATACATAGTGAAAGAGATTGCAACCGTCAAGCCGTAGAGTACGCCTCCTATGTTGGCAGCGGTCTGATAGCGGTGTTTTCTGAGCCCATTTATCTTGACGAAGTTCCTACTGATTATTCTGGAGACCTCTGTGGGTTTCCCACCCACCATCAGGGCTTTTATGTACATCTCTGTAAATTTGGATATCAGATTCGAACGCGTCTCAGCTGAGAAATATACCCACGCTTTGATCTTATCAATCCTAGTAGCTATCCTCTTGTACAACCGCTGTATGGGCTCTGACAAAGCCCCAAAATCATGTTTTGTAAGTTGCTTGAGAACGGATTCTGTTGAACCTCCTACAGATTCTGCAGCAGCCCCAACTGCCCTCATGAAGGCATCAAAGGAATCATCGCATCTTCGCAAAAGATCTTCTTCCTTCCTTATCAGCCAACCGGGATAAAATGTTGGTGTGATAGCGGATGCCAAAAGTAGAATGGGGTTCCTCACACCAACAGAAAGCAGAATGGAAAAGATTAGAAATCCAAGTGTTGCAGTGAGGGGGAGGACCTTCTTTACCTTTACCTCTCCATCCGGTCTTATACTCATATTGTGCCACATCTCGTCCTTGGGTAAACGTACCTTCGCGAAATATACAATCACTGCTTCGATAAGGATGAAGGATATCAGTGCTAGAGCTATCATCAGGTTGGTCTCCCCCGGGACCATCGTTGGGAGTAGCGTGATGAATATTATCATAAACATCGAAGCCGCCACAATGGAAACAAAAACCTCCTTTAATACATCCATCGCTTTAAGCGCTCCTTCGTACAAGACCTCGTACTCACTTATAACCACTTCCTGCTCCTTCACCAAGAAATTGTGAAGGTCTTCCCCGGCCTCTATGGCATGAGCCATTCTTTCCAGAAAATCAGCGAAGATTATCGAGGGTGTTCTTTTTGCTACATGCCTTGCAGCTGCAGGGAGGGAGAGATTCCAGTACTCCATAAGAACGTATATCCTCCCGATATCCTCTGAGAGGGGTCCATATTCCTCCACCCGGGAGAGGATTTCGAAGAGTTTTTTTCTGGGCAGATCTGCGGTGGAGAGAGCTCCCATACGGGTTATGAAAAGGTGCATGTTTTCATCAATTTTTGACCGTTTTAGCTCGGCCTCTATAATAGGAAGGAGAAACACCACCGCTATTGCAAACAGAGGGATGGAGTATACAGTGTATTTTAAAAATGGGTGCGTGAAGACCTGGGGAACAAAATAAAGTATCATCGCGGTTATCAAAAGAGAGAGGAAGAGGATGGGCATACCCCTCCTTTTCACATAATCGCTGAAGGGTCTGTCCATTCCTAAATATACCCTTTTAAGCTCTATCAGCTTACTTCCCCCTATACGCTAGTTTCAAGGGCGAACGGTAGCGCTTCTACGCCATATCTTTGGAAGTCCCATATGATCTTGACCACATCTTTATGGGCGAGTATCCCGTGATCGACCATCTTCTGAAGGATTTCCGCTCTCAAGTCCATCTCTTTGTAAATCTGCCTTTTATCCGGGAGACCCTGCATAAGCGCTATCTTATTCTCCAGTATGTATGAGTTATTTCTCCCTCTAAAGCGGTGTTTGTCTGTTGTGGGTTCCCATACGAAAACCTGTTTTGTGAGCACACCTCCCAGTTCCTTGGAGTATCCGAGGATCTCCGATATGGAAACTACCCTTCTAAGCACCTTCCCCCGTCTGTAAACCGCCTGCTGGAAAACAGCAATGTTTAAGTTATCCATGAAGCGTATAGGAACGTTTATAGGGTCCCCGGTGAACCTCTGGATCATCTTCACCACATCTGCGGCGTGGAAAGTGGATATAACTGGATGGCCGGTTTGCATTGCCTGGAAAGCCACCGCTCCCTCCCGTCCGCGAATCTCTCCTGCAATGATATAGTTTGGCCTAGACCTCAATGCTGCTTTTAGGAGGGTAAAATAGTCCACCCGAGATTCCTCCGGGCCCGTCTCTCGGGTGAGAAGTCGCTGCCAGATGCGGTGGGGAGGGAGGACCTCAGCAGTGTCCTCTACAGAATATATCTTGGAATTATAACGGATAAAGGGGAGGATAGCGTTGAGTGTTGTGGTCTTTCCGGAGGCTGTTTCACCGCAGACAAAAACAGACATACCGTTTTCGAGGGCCAGCCAAAGATATGCCGCCACCTCCGCATTCATAGTGCCCCATTTGATAAGCTGGGTCACAGAAAGGGGTTCTCCTGTGAACTTCCTTATGGTGAAAGAGGGACCCTTTACCGATATATCGTCAGCGAAGATCAGGTTAAGACGTGAGCCGTCAGGCAGTGCGGAGTCAATTATTGGTCTTGCCATAGAGACGGGCTTCCCAATTCTCTCAGACATTCCTCGTAGATATTCTTCTGCCTCTTTCAGGCTTCTGAAGCGAATGTTGGTCTCTAGTGTTTTGAATACCTTGTGAATAACAAAGAAACTTTCCAGGCCAATACAGTGAATGTCCTCTATATAGCCATCTCTCAAAAGAGGCTCTAATAGACCGTTTTCAAGAATGTCTCTTTTGATATGATACCTGATATTTTTTAATTGCTTCTTTGTGAGATAGACCTTCTTAAGAGCTGCAAAAGAACTGGGAGGGGGTTCTCTTTCCCCCTCCTCTATAATCTCTGTTGATTCTTTAATCAACTTATCCAGAAGAGCATTGAATTCTTCTTTTGTGCGGTATGAGGGTTCATACCCTGCTTTTATAAACATGATGTTCAGTAGTTTCTTTTTCTTTTCCTCCTCCTCTGGTGTGAGCATTGGTTCTATAGCCCGGTAGAAGAAGCCTTCTCTATTGCTTCCGTAGACATGAATGAAAATGGGATCCCCTACAGGATACAGGTAATCAAAACCTTCTGGATCGTAAAGATCCCTTGTGAGACTCTCCTTGAATACAGGCCGTTTTTTCGTTTTAGCATAGTAACTAGCAAGATACTTATTCAGATGGGGATTTCTTTTTAATGCCTGTTCTAGTTTTGATGCGGCCATATGCCCTCACCCGCAGCGTTGGGTGAGTAATTTTATCTTTCATCCATTAATATAAGGCTATGTAGGGCCAGTTATATAATTGTATCAACTACCAATATCCCTTAAGATAACAAAAGACACCTTATTCTCCTATTGTGTTCTTCATATTATCCGACTGCGGTGATTTCTATAATTATCCCAACCCCTGGAGAGACTTTGAATCCTACCGTGTCCTCTATCGGGTTCTCTGCAGTGCAATATCGATTTATTTTGATTACTTTTGTTATGGAACCTCCAATCTCTCTGCTGGTCAGAGTAAGGTAGACTGTACTAGCAGATTTGAATGGGTCGAGCAGGAGGGGGTTTGCCAGCTCGTCATTGTCCACAGTAAGAATTATCGTCTTTCCAAGAGCTGCAAGTCTTTTTAGAAAAGAGAGATACTTGAAGGCGCCTTCTTTAGCTTTTAATGAATTTTCAACTAGGGATGAAAAAGTGTCTATTACCAACACATCCCTTTGGTATAAATGGTGTGCTGTGAGCAGCTTTTTGAAGAAATCCGTTCTGGGTTTTAACTTGTATATGAGTGGATAGACGGGTATATAAAGAAGAGAACCGCTAAGCAGTGGGCTTGCGATAGGGAAGTCGAGGGAATACATTTGTTCAATGAACTCTCTCACCGTTAGCTCTGTAGAAATGTATGTAACGGTATGCAAGTTCTTTAACAGCCCGTAGGTGAATCGCTGACATAGGACGGACTTCCCGGAAGAGTATGGGCCTTCTAAATAAATAATAGCTCCTTTGGGGAGGTAGCCTCCTAGATAATTGTGTAATTCATCCCTTTCCAAACTTATCTGGTAACCCTTTCCGGACACTTTAATCCCCCCTGACGATAAATACCAACCTGTCGGACACACCACTGCTGGTGATTACGATTATAGTGTGCTCACCGGATGAGAGAGAGACCCCGGGGATAGTGATCATTACTATCTCCCCAGGCTGCCAAAGGTCCGTATTGTTGTCAAGCTGTGTTACAGTAGCATTTTTTATGTACTCATTGTCAAGAAATATGTCAAGTGTGGTATCAAGCTTTACTCTTCCTGTGTTTTTCACATATATCGTCAAGGGATCTTGAGGAATGTTCTCAGGGTCGTTTATTATAGTGATGTCGGACAATATTTTATTGGAAAGGTCCTCACCCCTGCTCTCAACGTTGGTTGAAATTGTCAATATTACATTAACCATTATTGCCATTGCAGAGGATGCTACAATTAAAGCACCGATGAAAAAAATCATGTGAGATGAAGATAGTGAGAAGCCCATCAGTATCACCTCCTAAAACTCCCACACCCCCTCCCAACCCTCCCTTGTGATGATCTTCACTTTCTGACCCAGAGTAAGTTTTTGCAAAGTATGAGTGCCCTGGTCTACTAGGTAGATCCCATCTCCAACATCTAGAGCAACAGGATCTCTTATAATGCTAGCATTGAGGCTGTAGAAATTGCCGCTCGCCAAATAGTATACCATGTGGGAGTTATTGCCCTGCGTTAAAACCACAAGTTGTTCCCCGGGAGCGAAATATGAAAATGCAAGCGGTGTAGCCGAAAGGGCAGCTGAAAGATTCATTTTGCTATGAAGAGCCCCTCCAAGCGTCAGATTGTATATCCAGTAAAAATTGCCCTTCTTTACGAAGAGGTGAAGCATCGCCCCTGCATAAATGTCCATCAGATCAGAACCGGAGGTCAGGGAGAATAAGTATGTTTGGTTCTTTCCATCGGAGGTGTACCTTATAATCGACCCATTTGCTAGCCCTATGAACACATATCCATGGCTGTATGTGATTAACTCTGCGTCTACGAGAGAACCAATGTAATTATCATCATTCTTGTATCCCAGAGAGGTGAACCGGTCTACGGAGGTTTTGTTAAGGACGAGGAGGTCCTCTTCCATTACACATATATCTAATGGGGAATTAAGAAGAGTGGAGGGCACAACTCCCACAACCTTTCCGTCTCTGTTGAATATTTCTATAGTCGGGGATGAAGAGTTTAATATGAGACAATATATATGGTCACCGGAGGCGATAGTTATATTTCCTGTAGGTGTAGTAGGGGGTGTGACCAACCACGCAGTGTCCCCTGCACTGCTTGTGAGGGATAGGTTTGGCAGATATGCTTCAACAACAAGTTCGTCACCCACCTGCCAATACTCTTCCCAATCTTCTTCCAGAGTTAAAGTGAGATTCTCCTTTTCGATAACAACGCCTTCTATAATGAAGGTCAAATGATCAACATCTAAAGAAGTGTAGCCTGAGTTCTCAAAAGTGAACGTCAAGTTTTTTCCATCTATTAAAACCCCTTTCATGGTTATATCAGTGTTCTTCAGAACTCTGTCCCTCTCTTCTTTAAGATCATTAGCGGCATCAGTAAGTTCGTTAAACTCACGCAGTGTGCCGTAAAGAAAATAAAAGGAAAAAAGAAAGAATGAAAAAAATAGAACGGAAGTGAGGGTAAGACTATACCCCATAATACTCCTCCAGATTCTGTTTGAAGGTCTTTATCTCCTGCTCTATAGCGTTGAAGATATCTTTGTTCACATCAGTCCCTGCTATCTTAAGGATGAACAGGAGGGATTTCAGATGATCATCTGCAGATAAGCGCCAGTCGCTTACTCTCTTATACATTGGAGGTCCGCCTTTATCAAAAAGCTCCGGTCCGGGTTCTCCCTCTGCGGGCTCGTACTTGGTGGGATCCTGCACCTCCCCTCTTGCGAATGCCATGACCTTAGATTTCACTTCATCACTGATCCAGCCGACATCCTTGTAATACTCCAGAAGCATCCCGATCTTCTCCCGGGTTACGCGTTCGAAGAGGAATTCAATCCATCGAAACACTAGAATCATAGTTCTATAGTCCATGGGCAGACGTTCTAATATGGGCTTTCCTTGTCTTACCCTGCTCATCAAATCATCCTTTTCCATGCTATCCCCTCTCTTCATACTGGGGGAGGGGAGCGAAGGAAGTTTCGGAATAGGGGGCTCTTTGCTTCCTTCAAGCCCCTCCCCCATCCTTTCGTCCATCCCCTCTTTTCTCCCTTCCGGTGTTACAAGTTCAATGTCTGAAAGGTCAAGTTCATCTAGCTTCTCTGAGGGCGCCGTAGGCATTTTTCTCCCCGCATCTCCCCAGATTTTGCTGGGACCAGGTTCAACGAAGGGGTTAATTTCTTTGATAACCAGTTCATAGATATCAAGAAGCTTTCGAATGTTTGCTTCAATCTCCACGATCTTCTCATTTATTGCTTCCAATGAGCCTCTTACCGTAGAGATCTCTGTCTCAAGACGGCCAATTTTCCCCTCAACATCTTTAATCCTTCTGTCAAGATCACCCTCATAGCCTGCAAAGCTATCTAGGGTTTCACCTTCCTCTCGCCCACCTTTGGGGAGTTCTTTGATAAGATCCTCAATGTCGCTGAAGTCGAATCCCTCTGTATCCTCCCCCTTTTTCCGGGCCGCTCTACCCTTTTTTTTCGTAGTCTTCTCTGCTTTCATCTTGTTTTTTGATTTTGTTATTTTAAGACGTATTTTTGCCATATTTTCAGCCTCCCTAATTCAAGATCACATAACGGCCCGTATAGACAGAAGGGGTTACTATTCGGCAGCTCCAAGACATTCCATGCAGGGGGACGAAACTTATGGTAATCTCCTCAGATGGTGGGAGGGGGGAGCCTACGGCGGAGAGGTTTATTGAGATCTCAATTAGGTCTCCGCTGTTGACTATGTGATCATCATCCCATGAGGAGTCCAGATCTCTAACAGGCGATGCGCTGTACGTGGTGGCAGAAGGGCTATCATCGTAAGTGAGGTCTACATTCACAGTACTTGTGGCTATTCCCACGACCACATTGTCCATCTTTATAGGGCCTGAACCTGACATGGTCTTCACCCGTATTTGGAGATATTCTATGTTATCTGACAGCGTGCCTGTACTCTGCGGGTCTCTATCACCAGTAGCTGAGACTACGGTAAGTCCCGTGGATATCTGTAGCATTACGTCTTTTCCTGCTCTCTGAGCCTGTTGCTGTAGGTCTCCCATGGTGGATATGAGGAGGGCGGCGGCCACGGAGGCGGAGAGTATCATGGCGATGAATATCACCATGGAACCTATTCCCGTTTCCCCTCCGCACTCCCTTGAAACCGTCCCTCGCTCAACACCCACATGGCGCATACATTTGAACCCCTTGACTCAACTCTTCACTTCAGTTTCCTCCGTAAAATGCCCCGTTGCTTTGTATTCAGCGTTTGCTGCCGTCGCTGGTTTCCTAGGATCAGACTGTAGAAAGTCTTAGAGGTTTACAAAGACACTCGTGAGTGCCTCCGGTATGGCGACCTCTTCGAGGGTGGGTGTACCGTGCTTTGGTATAATCTTTATGTAGACGGTGTCCTGCGGGGAGAGGCCGGAAGAGTATATTGCCGTGATATTTATGTGCACCATGATGATCGTCCCTTGAGACACTATGTGAGCCCCTGAAGAACTGGAAGCGTCGCCGTAAAGATTCTCAGGATCCCTTATTACGCCGCCATTGGCAATAGCACCAGAACCACCGTCAAAGTACCCACTAGCGTCTTGGGCACCGTTATCAGAGGGTGCGTAATCGTAATCAGCGTCAAGAGCTGGACTTTCAACGGTGTAGGTGTCCCCATCTGCATAGTCCATATATGTGTCACTATCGCTGTCCTCATACGCTAAAGAGGCCTCAAAGTTCTCGCTTAGAACCTCAATGATAACGTTATCCATATCTATCTTCGGCGACCCGGCACTAAGGCGGAGTTTCAGGAAAAGATCGGAGACTGCGTCACTTCCCCCATGGAGGCTGTAGCTCCCTGCTGTGATCGTAAAGTCACCGGCACCAGTACCCTCGTAGAAGACTTCTACAAGGTCGGAGGCATCGCTATCGCCGTTCACTGCACTGGCAACACTCGAGGCTGTTGGTCTGTTACTACTGCTATCATCCCAGTCCGCACTTATAGTTATGGTAGTACCGGATACCGAAACAGATACGGACGAACCATCATTATCGGAGAAGGTTAGAGTTATGGAGTTTCCCGAAGGCCCGACCTTTTTGGAAAAGAAGGCTAGCCCGTCATTGTCTCCGCTGTAATCAAAATCGTGGATCCATTTTGCCCTATCCACTATACCGACTACCTGTGTTACAACGAAGCCGGAGGAGACGTCCTGCTGGGCCAATCTTCCGGTTTCCTGGGCCT
>Ga0190360_1000227_pt1 | contig 31615 bp, 29 predicted proteins | sample 48721834_MG_FD_161271 | JGI IMG/M metagenome (GOLD analysis project Ga0190360, IMG submission 161271) | Hydrothermal vent microbial mat bacterial communities from Southern Trench, Guaymas Basin, Mexico - 4872-18-3-4_MG | ecosystem: Environmental > Aquatic > Marine > Hydrothermal vents >...
TAGGGTAATATCAATAATTTCTTCCTGTAATCTTTTATCTCTTTCTGTTCCTTCTATTTCCTTGATTCTTGTCTTTAAAAGTTCTTCAATCTCTCTTTTCGCTTGATTTAACAACTGCCCAATTTTTGGTCTTTCTTCCGATGAAAGTGTACCTAACATTCTCAGAAGAAGTGTTAATGCTCCTTTTCTACCCAAATATTCTATTCTTAATTTTTCAATATCTTTTATATTATTGGCAATTTTTAATTTAGAAATAAATTCTTCCTTAATTTTATGTATTTTCTTCTCCAATAGTTCTCCCTCCTTTTTGTCTACTTTTTGGGTTTCAATTATAATATTAACTATTAATAAAAAAAGGTTTATAATCCAATTCGTCTCCTGTTATAAAGGGACGAAAAATTATAAACCTTTTCCGCGGTACCACCCTTTTTGATTTACTTTGCTTCAAGTAAATCCATACTTTTCCCCTATTAACAGTGGGGAGCCGTCAAAGCCTACTCTTTTAAATTTCAGTTTGCAGTTCTAAAGTGAATTTCGATTATTCCTTTACCAGATTCATATTTATCCTCATTAATATGGAAATCTGGCTTAGTTATAACCTAATTATCTTTATTAAAACTTTTAAACAATATGACTATTTCTTATAACATTTATACCTATAAAAATGAAATTAACTCATACTTTCTTTAGATACTTTTACTAAATTATTAAAAGCTTCAGGGTCATTTACTGCAAATTCTGCTAATATTTTTCTATTAATTTCTACTCCCGCTATCTTTAAACCTCTTATAAATTTATTATAAGATATTCCTTGATTTCTCGCGGCAATACCAATTCGGGTAATCCATAGACTTCTAAAATCTCTCTTTTTCACTCTTCGGTCTCTATATGCATAGGAAAGAGATTTCATCATTGCTTCATGGGCAATTCGGTAGAGTTTGCTTTTCGCGCCCCAAAATCCCTTAGTTAATTTAAGTACTTTTTTCCTTCTTCTCCTTGAAGCCACACTGTTCTTTACTCTGGGCATTCTATTCACTCCTTATCTTGTTAGATCTATTATTAAAATCTCTTCTTATTCAATCTTTTACCTGTGAAAACAGATACATTTAGGCATAAGGCAACAATACCTTAACCTTCTTCACATCAGCACCACTTACTGTAGTAGATTTCCTTAAATTTCTTTTACGCTTCGAAGTTTTTTTAGTTAAAATATGGCTTTTGTAAGCTTTCGATCTTAGTATTTTACCTGATTTAGTTACTCTAAATCTTTTCGCAGAACCTCTATGAGTCTTCATTTTAGGCATAACATATCTTACCTTTCTCTTAGTATTACTTTTATTATTTAGGTGCAAGAACTAAAATCATATTTCTTCCTTCTAATTTTGGTTTCCTTGATACATTGGCAATCTCTTCAGTCTGTTTGATTATACGATCTAATAATTCTCTTCCCAAATCTATATAATTCATCTCTCGTCCTCTGAACATTATTGTAACCTTCACTTGGCTACCTTCTTTTAAAAATCTACATAAATTCTTCAATTTAAAATTATAATCATGCTCTCCAATATTTGGACGCATTTTTATTTCTTTCAATCCACCACTTTTCTGCTTCTTCTTCCCGCTCTTAGCTTTTTTATCAAGCAAATATTTGTACTTACCATAATCAATGATTCTACAAACTGGGGGATCAGCATCTGGCGCAACTTCAACCAAGTCAAGATTACTTTTTTCAGCAAGTTCTAGGCCCTCCTTCTTACTTACTATTCCTATTTGTTTCCCATCCGCATCAATAAGTCTGATAGTTTTTGCTCTAATATCATTATTTATCCTTAATCCTGATGTTGACTTAATATCAGTTTTCCTCCTTTTTAAAAGATAATTATAATTATTTTTAAAAAACTATAGCATATTCTCAATTTTTAGTCAATATACGCCGACTTAATGTGTCAAGTATTACTTAATCGTAAAAAAACAAATCTTTAAGATATAATCTTATTTTTAATCTCTTTTAAAACATCTTCGGTAAACTTGGATAATTTTGTCTTTCCTAAGTCGCCTTCTCCTCTCTTTCTTACCGATACCGAACCTTCTTCTATTTCTTTGTCTCCAAATATTAACATATAAGGGACTTTTTCTAATTCTGCCCTTCTTATCTTGGCTCCAATTTTTTCGTTATTTTCATCTAATTCTACTCTTATATTCTGCTTGTTTAATTCTTTCATAATATTTTTGCCATATTCAATATGTCTATCTGCAATAGGCAATAGTTTCACTTGAACAGGAGCTAACCATACAGGAAATGCTCCGGCATAATTCTCAATTAAAATTCCGATAAATCTCTCAATACTTCCAAGAATAGTTCTATGTAGCATTACCGGTCTTTCTTTTTCTCCTGATTTACTAATATAAAAAAGATCGAATTTTTCTGGCATAACAAAGTCTAATTGAATTGTTCCACACTGCCAGCTTCTACCTATACAGTCTTTTAAATGAAAGTCTATCTTGGGTCCATAAAATGCTCCATCCCCTTCATTTACGATATATTCAATTCCCTTCTCTATTAGAGCTTCTTCTAAACTTTTGGTAGCCTTTTCCCATATTTCATCAGAACCCATGGCATTTTCCGGTTTAGTACTCAATTCCACACGATAGGAAAAACCAAAAGTCTTATACATCTTATCAGTTAAATCGATAACTCCTTTTATCTCATCTTTAATCTGTTCCGGGGTCATATATATATGGGCATCATCCTGAGTAAAACACCTTACCCTGAAGAGTCCGTGAAGCACTCCGGACAATTCATGTCTGTGCACTAACCCTAATTCTCCCATTCTAAGCGGTAAATCTCTATAACTGTGAAGGGCAGTCTTGTAAATCAAAATTCCTCCGGGACAATTCATCGGTTTAATAGCATAATCTTCTTCATCTATCCTGGTAAAATACATATTTTCCTTATAATGATCCCAATGCCCGGATTTTACCCATAATGATTTATTTAAGATAATCGGGGTTTTGACTTCCGTATAACCACTCTTGCAATGTTCCTCTTTCCAGTAATCCTCCAGGATATTTCTTAACACCATTCCTTTGGGATGGAAGAAAGGAAAACCGACTCCCTCATCATGAAAGCTGAATAAATCTAAATCTTTTCCTAATTTTCGATGGTCTCTCCTCTTTGCTTCTTCAATTAATTTTAGATAATTGTCCAGTTCGGATTTTTTATCGAATGAAGTTCCATAAATACGCTGTAGCATCTTATTTTTTTCGTTTCCCCTCCAGTAGGCACCAGCCACGCTTAAAAGTTTGAATGCTTTTATCCTTCCAGTAGAAGGGACATGAGGCCCTCTGCATAGGTCGATAAAATCTCCTTGCTGATATAATGTAACCTTCTCATCCTGAATATCTTCTAAAAGCTCCAATTTATATTTTTCTTCTCTGTCCTTAAAAAATTTGCTTGCTTCTTCTTTACTTAGCTCCATCTTCTTAAATGGTAAATCTCTTTCGATAATTTCCTTCATTTTTTGCTCAATAGCTACTATATCTTCGGGAGTGAAAGAACGCTCAATATCAAAATCATAATAAAAACCATCTTTGATTGCAGGTCCAATAGCCAATTTTACTTCAGGAAATAATTCCTTTACTGCCTGAGCCATGATATGAGCAGTACTGTGATGGTAGATTTCTTTCCCCTCGGGAGAGGAAAAAGTTAATATTTCAATATTATCATCATCCTTGAGCACATAGTTTAAATCCTTCTTTACTCCATTCACTACCCCTGCAATTGCCTCTTTACCCAATCTTGGGCTTATTTTGCAAGCTACTTCAAATAAATTTGCACCTTCATTCAATTCGATCTTTGAACCATCTAACAAAATAACTTTTATACCAGGCATAATAATTACCTCCCTTTTAATTAAATAAAAAACTTCTCATCCTCCTATAATAAAAGGACGAGAAGCTTTAACGAACCACCTCGCGGTTCCACCTTTTTTAGTTAAAACTAATTTACTAAATAATTAATTTTAACTCACTTGAAAAATATTTTATCGGATATAACCCGCCCAATCTTACTAATTTTTAAAATTTTGATCAGGGTTTCACAGAAAGGTTTTCGGATAATCATTTATATAGATGCTTTCAGCTTAAACATCTATTCTCTTTAATAAAAGATTAACCTACTATTTCCTACAACCACTTTAATTTTCTATTCCGTTTTTGAAATGGTGGGCGGTACTGGACTCGAACCAGTGACCTCTTGCGCGTCAAGCAAGCATTCTTCCTCTGAACTAACCGCCCATTTCCAGGCAACCAGTTATCTCGCAAAAACTCAAAATCAAATGGAGGCGGCACTCGGATTCGAACCGAGGATGAAGGATTTGCAGTCCTCTGCCTTCCCACTTGGCGATGCCGCCTCATTTGATTTTTATAAAGATGGAGCGGAAAACGGGATTTGAACCCGCGACCCTCGCCTTGGCAAGGCGATGCTCTACCACTGAGCTATTTCCGCAAAATAAATTTGGTGCCGAGACCCAGAATCGAACTGGGCACACGTGGATTTTCAGTCCACTGCTCTACCAACTGAGCTATCTCGGCATTTGTAAATCATCTTGCTAATTTTATTTAGTAGAAATGGCGGGGTCGACGAGATTTGAACTCGCGATCTCCTGCGTGACAGGCAGGCGTGTTAAACCAGGCTACACTACGACCCCTTATGCTCATATCTGTCTATTTATCAAAAATGGTAGGCGGAACAGGGCTCGAACCTGTGACCCCTGGCTTGTAAAGCCAGTGCTCTCCCAACTGAGCTATCCGCCCACTTATTTTAAGCTTTACTGGTAGAAGTTATTATAACATCTCTCTTTTTCTTTGTCTATAACAATTTTAGCATAATATTTAGAAATTTTGCAAATATTAGTTTAACCAAAAACTTAAAACTTTTTATAGCGTATAGCGCACATCGTTTAGCGTATAGTAATTTAGTGTCACATATTGCGTATTAGTTACCCAGTTACCGTGTTCACCATTTTACCAGTTGCTTTGAGATGATCTCTTCTTCAACTTCTATCTCTTTCCTTAATTAAATAGTATCTACTCGATACTTATCTCTCAACGAGATACGATTCACGAGATACGAACTTTACTTTGTATTTTTCGCTTTTCTCCATATACTATATACTAATTTAACTCCTAGTTCCTTCTTTCTTAACTACCCGCTATACGCTCTAGGCTATACGCTATTTTAAAATGGAATATCATCTGATGCTGAAGTGTCATCACTTAATCCTTCTTCAGGGATATTCTCCTCACCTTCTACTGGATATTCTTCTGGGGCGATACTCGTATCTTTTATTAAATCTAAAAATTGAACAGTCCTGGCATTAATTTCATAAGAAACCCTTTTATTTCCATCTTTATCTTGCCAATTATTAGATCTTAATTCACCATTTATGGCTACTCTTCTTCCTTTTTTTAAAAACTGCGAACAATTTTCTGCCTGTTTGCCCCAGGTTACCACATTTATAAAGAGAGTATCTTCTACATTATTTCCTTCCTGATTTTTATAGGTCCTATTTATAGCTATGCCAAATTTACATACTCCTTTCCCGGAAGGGGTATATCTTAACTCTGGGTCTCTTGTCAATCTGCCAATTCCAATAAAGTTATTTAGGTCACCAAAAGTAGCCATAAAATTTCCTCCTTTTTTTAAATTTAAACCTTACAGAATCTTCCAACCAGTCACATAACCATTACCTAGTTAGTTGGTTTAATACAAATTCATCAACTAACTAACCAGATAGCCAATAAACCAATAACCAAATATACTCTATGATATTTTTTATTATTTTACCACAATATTTACCAATTTCCCAGAAACAGTAATAATCTTTACAATCTTCTTGCCTGCAATCTTTTCTTTAATCTTAGGCAGAGTAAGTGCTTCATTTTTTATTCTTTCATCATCATAAGAAGCGGGTACTAATATCCTTCCCCTTAACTTTCCATTTACCTGGATTACAATTAACTTTTCCTCTTCTTCTAATAATCTAACATCATATTTAAGCCAGGGTTGTAGGTAGATACTTTCTTTATACCCCATCTTCTGCCACAGTTCTTCCGAAAGGTGAGGAGTAATTGGAGATAACAGTCTTACTACTGCTTCCAAAGCTTCCTTTAAAACCAAGATGTCACTTTTTTCAGAATATTTACCTTCTGAATCGAATTTGTATATTTCATTCACTAATTCCATAATCGCACTAATGGCTGTATTAAAATGAAATCTCTCTTCAATATCTTCAGTAACTTTTTTTATAGTCTGATGGGTTTTTTGCCTTATTTTTTTTGCTTTGCTGCTTATCTTTTCAAAAGAAATTTCTTTCTTCTCTTTCGTATCTTTGAAATATTCTAAATTGTTACAAATTAATCGCCAAACTCGATTTAAAAATCTTGATGCTCCTTCCATTCCTTTATCGGTCCACTCCATATCGGCTTCCGGGGGACCCGCAAACAACATCATTAATCTAATAGCATCAATCCCGTATTGGGTAAGTATTTCACCAGGAGTAACTACATTGCCTTTCGACTTAGACATAGCTGTCCCATCTTTACAGACCATTCCCTGAGTGAAAAGTCTTTTAAAGGGTTCTTTAAAATTAACAAAACCCATATCATACAGAGCTTTAGTGAAAAAACGCGAATACAGAAGGTGTAATATAGCGTGCTCTACTCCGCCAATATACTGATCCACTGGCATCCAATAACTTAATTTTTCAGTATCAAAAGGAGCAGTGTTAATTTGAGGAGAACAAAATCTAAAGTAATACCAGGAAGAACAAACAAAAGTATCCATGGTATCTGTTTCTCTCCTAGATTTTTTACCACATTTAGGGCAAATTGTATTAACAAAATCCTCACTACTTGCCAGTGGCGACATCCCTTTAGGTTTAAAGTCAATATCTTCCGGAAGTACGACTGGTAAGTCATCTTCGGGTACAGGAACTATTCCACAATCAGGACAATAAATTATGGGAATAGGAGCTCCCCAATAACGCTGCCGAGAGATAAGCCAATCTCTTAATCTATAATTAACTTCTCTCTTTCCTATACCTTCTTTAACCAAATAATCTATTATCTTCTCTAATGCATCAGTGCTGGACAAACCATTGAATTGATCGGAATTAACCATAACCCCTTCTCCTTCAAAAGCCATTTCTATCGGGTTAGGTAAAATCTCATTACCGCTTGGTTGAATAACTACCTTAATAGGAAGATTGTATTTTTTTGCAAATTCAAAATCCCTCTGATCATGTGCTGGAACCGCCATTACTGCACCAGTCCCATATTCCATTAATACATAATTGGCTACCCAAATAGGAATTTCCTCATTATTTATGGGATTTATTACATATTTACCTGTGAAACGTCCTCTTTTCTCTAGGGTAGTTGATATCCTTTCTATTGCACTTTCTTTACTTACCTCTTTTATAAAATTTTGAACCTCTTTTTTATAGGGCGAGTCTTTTATTATCTCTTCTACTAAAGGGTGTTCAGGAGATAATAAAAAATAAGTTACCCCGTATAGAGTATCAGGTCGAGTTGTATAAACCGGAATAGTCTTATTACTTCCTTTTATGGTAAATTCAATCCTTGCACCTTCACTTCTTCCAATCCAATTCTCTTGCATAGTTAATACTTTTTTGGGCCATTCTTCTAATAATTCCATATCATCAAGTAATCTCTGGGCATATTCTGTAATTTTAAAAAACCATTGAGATAACTCTTTTTTAACAACTTCAGAATCACACCTCCAGCATTTTCCGTCTATCACTTGTTCATTAGCTAACACTACATTACAAGAAGGACACCAATTTACTACTGCTTTTTTCTTATAAGCTAACCCCTTTTTATATAATTGCAAAAACATCCACTGAGTCCACTTATAGTAATCCGGATTGCAAGTAGCTATTTCTCTCTCCCAATCATAACTAATGCCCATATTAATAAGAGTATTCTTCATTTTTTGAATATTATTTTTAGTCCAGATTGCAGGATGAATATTATTTTTTATTGCAGCATTCTCCGCAGGTAAGCCAAAAGCATCCCAACCCATAGGATGTAAAACGTTATATCCCTGAGAATGTTTGTATCTAGCTACTACATCACCGATAACATAATTCTTCACATGCCCCATATGGGGTTCTCCGGAAGGATAGGGAAACATTTCTAAAACATAATATTTAGGTTTTTTAAAATCAACGTAAGATTTAAAAAAATTATTTTTTGTCCAATACTCTTGCCATTTTTTTTCAACTTCAGTAAAATTATATTTCTCTTCCATCTTAGATATTCCTCCTTAAACGTAAAAATCTCGCCTCTGGCAATTATGTTAAATTACAAGGGACGAGATTTTCCCGTGGTACCACCCTTTTTTAGCAGATATTTTTATATATTATAAATTGGTGGAGCTGGCGGGAATCGAACCCGCGACCTCCTCCACGCCAAGGAGGCGCGCTCCCGACTGCGCTACAGCCCCACATTGTATAATCTACTCTTATTAAACAATTAACGCTTGCTAACGTTATAAGCTACTTTGTATTTCGCTTATAAAACTTGAAGGCGAGTTTTCAGGCTTTTTATCAGTTTTCACCAAAATACTGATTCTCTTTTAAATATTTACCTTTTACTCCTTCGCTTAGTCTTTCATTTATTTAATTCGTTTTAAGTATAATTGAAAAAAAAATAAAAGTCAATACTATGTTTGAGTCCAATACATTTGCACCATTTCTGCATCTCTGTTATTTAACTTACTACAATATTCAATAGAGGTCAAAAGATTCAGACTCCTCTGATAATCTTGATGTAAAATCCTATAGTAACTTGTTAACCAAATAAGTAACTAACTATTTAACCAATACTGACGACTATTCACTTCCCCGTTTTCACAAGGACAAGAATCACTAACTGCTAATTTAATTGCTAGATCAGGAGATTGGTAAGTAAAATTACTTCGATATCTACAAGGCCACCTTTGATTACGATATCTAATCCTGCATCTCTCTTGCCATATTCAGGGCTAATATAAGTCTGCTCGTCCACTTTTGTAAAATTTTTAATATCCAATTTTTTAGTGGGAAAACCTTTAATTGCCATCTTTGTCCCCATAGTTGAAGGAATTTTTAAAATAACTTTGGCCATGCCTACCTCAATATTTACTTTAGATTTTTTAGCCAGGTTACCTGTAAAATCAAAGGTATAACTCCCTGCGCCTCCAGTAAAATTCATTTCATCAAAATTTGCATTAGCTAGGCCAATTATTTTTACTGTAGAGGCACCAGTCTTAATATTGATATTTTTCAGATCTACTAAATTCGGTTTATTAAATATAATGTTGGTTTGACTCGCCCCTGAATTGAGATAAAAATTCTCTATCCTTAAGTTAGTTAAATCAATATTACCATTATAGGTTGCACTATAAATATATAATTGCAAGGGGATATTAGAAGGTAATTTCAAACTCCATATATTTTTATAAGGCCAGGGCAAGGAAATTTCTTTTTTAATGCTTTGCGATAAATTTAAAACACCCACTTCGCCTAAAACTTCATAATCGATATGAGGCTTTAGAATACTATTTTCATATTGAAAATCACCTTCAAAAAAATCTTCCTTCCCGGATGTCAAGTCTAATCTTCCAGCTCCAAATTTTATTCTCACTTTTAATGAATCAACTTCTCCTAAAGGAATTACCTTTTTCTCCCCAGTTACTTCATCTGCATTTGCATTTGACTCATAAGCAATAAATGAAAAAACAAGGAAAAATAGAATCAATAAAATAATTCTTTTTTTAGTTTGCGATTTCAAATTAATCACCCCGACCAAATTAATCGGCTAAATTTATATATTTTTAATTATAATATACTTTAGAAAATTATAAAAACATCTTTTAAACCAGAAGGTCAGGGGAGTTTCTCCCCTGAGACTTCTCTACCACTTTGGTTATTTCTTTTCGATTTTACCTATAACTTTTCCTTAAGGCTTACAAATTGGTTAAAATCTATTTTTTATTCAAAAAATTATTTTATAGTTTCGGAATTTTTGCATTCCACTACTATGAAATAAAGTGCAGGATAAGTTCATAACTCCTTCACCCTGCACTTATTTAAATATAAAATATTTCTTATAATTCTTTTTACAATATTACTATTATATTCTATTATTCTCCTCCAAAGTACCAAATTAAATACGCTACCGCAGCAATAATCGCCGCCCACCAATACCAAGCTAAATCTGATAACCAATCCATATATCTTACACCTCCTTTTCTATTTATATTTTATTAGTCAAACCAATATATTATTGAGTTTCATTTAACATATTCTAGATCTAATTAAAAAATCCTTCTTTTTTTAAAATTTTTTTTAAAATTTTCCCCTTTTATAAATTGTTGGCTATTTGTCCTCTTCTTCTTTCTTAGCTTGAGCAATTATTTCCTGAGCTATATTGGCAGGTACTTCTTCGTAATGGGAAAATTTCACTGTAAAAGTTCCTCTACCTTGAGTAATTGACCTTAAATCGATAGCATACTTGAAAATCTCTGCTTGCGGAACTTTTGCCTTAATAACCTGTTTCCCAGTCGGAGATTCTTCCATTCCCATTATTCTTCCTCTTTTACTATTTAAATCACCGATTATATCTCCCATATACTCTTTTGGTACTATTACTTCGATATCCATTATAGGTTCTAATAAGACCGGATTGCCCTCAGTTGCACCTTTCTTAAAAGCAAGTGAACCAGCAACTTTAAAAGCCATTTCTGAGGAATCTACCGGATGGTAAGAACCATCATAAAGTGTAGCTTTTACATCTATGGTTGGGTATCCTGCTAATACTCCTTTTTTCATTGCTTCTACTATCCCTTTTTCTACTGCCGGGCGATATTGTCGGGGAATTACTCCTCCTACTATTTTATCTACAAACTCGAATCCTTCCCCTCTTCCTTTAGGCTCAAATTCCACCCAACAATGCCCATATTGACCTCTTCCCCCAGATTGTTTTTTATATTTTCCTTCTGCTTTAACATTCTTTCGAATGGTTTCTTTGTATCCTACTTTGGGAGTACTTTTTTCTACTTCTACCCCAAACTTACTCTCCATTGTGTCAATTATTACTTCCAAATGTGATTCTCCCATACCAGCCAATATGGTCTCTCCTGTATCTTCATCCCGATATACTTTAACTGTAGGATCTTCATCTATTATTCTGCTTATTGCGGTACTTAATTTGTCTTCATCTCCTTTAGTTTTAGGAGATATTGCTAATAACATTATCGGTTCTGGATATACTATCTTTTCAAATTCCACAGGATTATCTTCATTGCAGAGGGTATCTCCAGTGGTAGTATTTTTAAGTTTTGCTACAGCACCTATATCTCCAGCACATATTTCAGGAATAGAATGTTGATTTTTGCCTTGCATTTTATAAATTTTGCCTACTTTATTAACAATACCCTTGGAAGAATTATATATATTCGAATCTTCAGTTAATTTTCCAGAGTATACTCTAAAATAAGTTAAATTCCCCACATAAGGGTCTGCTACGGTCTTAAATACAAAAGAAGAAAAAGGAGTATCAACTGAATTCTCTATCACCTCTTCAGAAGAATTCTTCAAATTCTTAACTCTAACAGGTGGCATCTCTGCGGGAGAAGGGAAATATTCTACTATAAAATCAAGGAGAGGTTCTATCCCTAAATTCATAGTTGCTGAACCACACAGAATGGGAACAACCTTTCTCTCTTTTATCCCTTGTTTTAGACAAGAAGCAATTTCTTCATCAGTCAAAGTTTCTCCATCCAGGTATTTCATTAAAAGTTCATCATCAAATTCAGCTATCACTTCTATTAATTCTTTTCGATAATCCTCTGCTTGAGTAGTTAAATCACCAGGTATTTCTTGCTCTTCAAAAGTGGGCTTTTCTCCAGCTGTTTTCTTATACACTAAAGCTTTCATTTTTATTAAATCAACTACACCCTTAAAATTTTCTTCTTTGCCAATAGGTAATTGAACCGGAATAACTGATGAACCAAAAAACTTATTTAGCATATCTTTTACCCGGTAAAAATCGGCTCTTTCTCGGTCCATTTTATTTATGAAGATTACTCGAGGAAGTTTGTATTCATTGGCAAAATCCCATACTTTTTCAGTCTGAACCTCTACCCCTGATACCCCGCATACCACTACTACCGCATTATCTGTAACCCTTAAACTCGATTTGGTATCAGTAATAAAATCAAGATAGCCTGGTGTATCTATAACATTAACTTTTTTATCCTTCCAGTCTAAATAAGCCAATGAGGAATGAATAGTTATTCCTTTTTTTATTTCCCTGGGGTCATAATCAGTAGTAGTATTTCCTTGCTCTATGGTTCCTAACCTATTGATCATCCCTGAATCGTAGAGCATAGCTTCAGCCAGTGAAGTCTTACCAGAATCTCCGTGTCCCACAAGAGCAATATTTCGCATCTTACTTATGTCATACTTGGTCATATAAATCTTCCCTCCTTATTATTTGGTCAAAATTATCAATACTCAAACATTGACTTTAATTCTATCAGATATATTTGAATATATCAAAATTTTTAGTTATATATTCTTATGTTTAATCAGTATATTTTTCAGAATCTCTACGGCATGATATGAACTGCGTACTAAAGGGGCAGAGGCAACATATTTAAAGCCTAAAGACATCCCTATCTTCCGATATTCTTCAAACTTATCAGGATGAATATACTCTTGTACCTCTAAATGATGAGGAGAAGGCCGTAGATACTGGCCAATAGTCAAAACATCACAATTTACTTGCCTTAAATCTTTCATCGCCTGAATCACTTCTTCTTTTTTCTCTCCCAAACCTACCATAATCCCCGACTTGGAAACAATATTCTTATTCCGAATTTTAACCTGTCTCAGCAACTCTAAGGAAAGCTTATATACGGCCTTAGGTCTCACTAATGGATATAAACGGGGAACAGTCTCAATATTATGATTAATAACTTCTGGCTGAACATCTATTATTTTTTGGAGCGCTTCCCAAGAGCCATTAAAATCAGGCACCAACACTTCTACACTACTTTCGGGAAGTAATTTTCTAATTTCTATAATAGTTTTAGCAAAATGTCCTGCTCCTCCATCGGGTAAATCATCTCTAGTTACAGAGGTAATTACGATATGTTTAAGATTTAAACGCTTAGCGGCTTGGGCGATATGGTAAGGCTCTTCTGAGTCTACTGGAAGAGGCACTCCTTTTTTAACCGCGCAAAATCTACAATTTCGTGTGCAGACATTTCCCAATATCATAAAAGTAGCAGTCCCATTCTTGTAACATTCCCCTCGATTAGGGCATAAAGCACTATCACAAACAGTATGTAAATTTAATTCTCTTAACAATGAATCCATCTGTTCTAAAACTTTTTGATCAGGTAATCTTCTTCGCAACCAATAAAGATGTCCTTTTTTATCCATATCTCTTATTGCCCCTTTAGCAATTTTGAATAGATATTTTTAATATTTTTAATTACTTCTCTTTCTTTGTTTTTGTTATTTGCATTTTTTCTAATTTCCATCATAAAAAATCCCTTATATTTAATTTTCTTCAAAACACTAATAAATTCTCGCCAATTTATATTCCCCTTAAAGGGGAGAATATGTTCATCCTCGATCCCCAAATTATCATGGATATGTAAATGACACAAATAATCTTTAATCTCTGGCAAACACTCCACCACTCCACTATGGTTATAAAGGTTAGCTGTTATATTGCAGTGACCGGTATCCAGGCAAATCCCTAAACTTTTTGAATCAAACTTTTTTACTATTTCTAAAATTTCTAGGATATTATCACCAGTTTTCCCTGGCAAAGTATTTTCCAGAGCAATTTTAATCCCCCAATGTTCACAAAATTTCAATATCTCTTCCAAACTTTGTTCGCTCTTTTCTCGACGTGCCTTTCTTGTTTTCTCATCTTTAATTTTGCTCCCCGGATGAACTACTAAAATCTCTCCCCCTAACCTTAGTAAGGCAAGAGCTGTTTTTTCCACTTCTCTAATAGACCATACTCGATCATATTCCTCTATTAAAGATATATCTACTCCATTTCTAGGCATATGCATAGAAACTACTTTTATATTATTTCTTTTTAATTCTTTGGACATTTCATCCAGATATTTGGGGTCCTGATAATTGAAATGCCCTTCTTTCGGTTTTGCTTCAATATAATTTATTCCCTCATCTTTAAGCAAAGATAATTTTGATCTTAATTCATAATCTTCAAATAAAAATGTAGATAAACCTAATTCCATTTCTTCTTTCTTCTCCTTTTATTACATCTTAATTCTTAGTAAGAAATTCCTTTTAGTTCTTCTATATATTTTTCAGCTGCAAAGGCTGCAGTAGCCCCCTCTCCACAGGCAGTAACTACCTGTCTCAAGATTTTTCTTCGCACATCTCCACAAGCATAAATACCTTCTTGCGAAGTCATCATATTATCATCAGTTATAATATATCCTCTTTCATCTAACTTTATTGTTCCTGGTAAAAAAATAGTATTAGGTAAATTCCCTACAAACAAGAAAACACCCTGGCAGGAAATTTCTTTTTCTTCCCCTGTTTTTATATTTTTAATTGAAACCCCTTCTACTTTTTCTTTACCTGATATTCTGGTTACCACAGAATCCCAAACAAAATTTATTTTCTGATTAGAAAAAACTCTTTCTTGTAATATCTTAGTAGCCCTTAATCTATCCCTGCGGTGAATAATGGTAATTTCTCGGGCAAATTTAGTCAAATACAGGGCTTCTTCTATTGCCGTGTCTCCCCCACCAACTAATACTAATTTTTGATTTTGAAAAAAAGGAGCATCGCAGGTAGCACAATAAGAGACTCCTTTCCCTCTTAACTCTTCCTCTCCCGGTACTCCTAATTTTTTGGCCTCTGCCCCCGATGCTATGATAACCGTTAAGGCTTTATATTCCTGGCTATCTGTTTTTACTATTTTTATTTTATCTTTTTCATTTTCTTTTACTTTTTTCACTTCGCCATATTCTTTTTTTAAGCCAAACCGTGTAGCCTGTTCCTCCATTTTTTGCATTAACTCAGGGCCACCTATTCCTTCAGGGAATCCAGGATAATTCTCTATAATTTCGGTAAGTACTGCCTGCCCTCCAGGCATAGCTTTTTCGATTAATAGAGTATTCATTCTTGCCCGACCAAGATAGATACCTGCAGTCAATCCTGCAGGACCACCACCAATTATGATAGCATCATATATCTTTTCTTCTATCGTCTTTTCCATACTACTTGTTTTTGCTTTAGTTGCTACTATTGACATTTAAAAATTACCTCCATGAAAATAGTCGTTATTGAATAAACCTAGCGTATAGCGTACAGCGTTTAGCGTATACATTTAGTTAGCTAGTTAGTTGGTTAGTTAGCGGTAAGCTGGCTAAGTGGCTAACGGTCTTAGCAATATGCAATATACGATATACAAATTTATTTTTGTTTTATCTTTATTTCAATATCCCCTTTGATAAAACCCTTCAAAGAGGATAAAAGTCCAATAATAGTATTTTTTACTAACTTAGATATAAAAGGATTCATTGAAATTGTCTTCCCATCGACTTTTACCAAAGTTGAAGGCTCTAAAGAAAGACAATTATCGAAAGTTTTATTTCCCTTAACAATTTCTCGAGCCAATCCATAACATTCCTGATATCCGCAGGCACCACAATTTAAATTGGGTAACTTAAAAGATTTTTCGAGTACTATATCAGCTATCTTTTTTATATCTTCATCTTCTAAAATATTAAAGTCAAAGATATTCGAATCAGTATCCTTAGAAAGAAAACCAGCAGTACCTATTTGCAAACCATCAAACAATTCATCCCTTTCCTCTTCTTTTCTTAAACATACAATCTTAGGAAAAGTCTTTTCTCTTTTAAAACCCTCCACCAAGATAATATCAGCTTTAAAATATTTTATAATTTCTTCCAAACTACTTTTACTTTCTACATAAAACACTGATTCTTTATCGGTTACTGCAGCTATCTGGGAAAGATATTTTTTGTATTTCGAAGTATCAGAATTACTAACATCGATATTTCCGGATATATGTTTTATTGCCGCAACTTGATATCCCCGATCAAGTAATTCTTTAGCTAATTTTATAAGTAAAGTAGTTTTGCCACTTTTTTTATAACCTATTATCCCAACAACCTTCATTATATTAAAACTCCTATTCATCTATATTATCTTACTTATATCATTTTTAAGTTTATCAGGAGACTAAACTCCCTTGAAACCCTCTGTTAATTCTTTTAATCTCCGTAATAATATAGGATTTGTTTGTTCTCAATCGCTATGTTATCATAAAAATCATAAAAATTTCAAATTGAATATTTAAGTTCCCTAACTGGCATTCAGAAAGATTACTCTTTTATCTAAGGAGAGAACTAATTTCTGGAGATTGTGAGTATGATGTGAAGCATAGTAGTCTTGTTCTGCCATAAAAATACTAAATACCTACAAGAAATGCTTTTTTCTAATTTTACTATTGAAGAATTTATCTTTATACATATTACGGTCTGCTTCTCTAAAGAGAGAATTTATATCCTTATGTTCCTCGTTTTGAGTAATATATCCCAAGGCAATATTTGGTCTTAAATAAACAGGTGTGATCTTATCCTGTAAACAGGTCTTCTTGACCCTCTCGCAGAATTTCTGAACTTCTTCGGAAGTAGTAGAAGGTAGAAGAATGGCAAACTCATCCCCGCCAATACGAGCCAGGATATCACCCTGACGGGAGACGGAAGTAAGCAATTGAGAGAGGTGTTTTAAGAGTCGATCTCCTTCCTGGTGACCGAAGGTATCATTAACTACTTTTAACCTATTAACATCAATCATCACTATACTTAAGGGATAGTAACGAGAGGAATCATATCTTTTTAGTTCTTCTTCGAAGTATGCTCGATTATAGAGACCGGTTAGAATGTCGTGAAAACTTAGATACCTGATTCTTTCCTCGACCCGTTTACGCTCTATAGCCATAGCCACCTGAGAGGAGACAAATTCCATAAGTTTTATGTCTTTTTCAGAATAGAGATGGGGGTTGGTATAACTTAAGACTGCCATTGTCCCTATTACTTTATCTTCTATCTTTAAAGGAACTCCCAACCAAACAGTCTCTTCAGTTAAGGTGCCCAGATGAGATAGAATTAATTCTCCCTTCTTAATCATCCTATCTATTTGCTGGCGATTGACTAAAAGGGGCTGACCTGTCTTAATTATATAAGCAGAAAGTGTACCGATATTATCATATTCTAAAGTAATGGAAACATCATCCTTTTCATCAATAAAATAATCATAACGTATTCTTTTTTTATCTTTGCTAAGTAAGGCAATATTGAAATTAGTGGTATCAATAATGGTACTCAATTCTTGATGAATAGATTTATAGAGTTCATCTAAAGATATGGGAGAATTAGCTGCTTTGGAGATATTATAGAGGACCTGCTGGAGTTTTTCATTCTCTTTACGTTCGGATATATCTACGAAAATACCCTCTACTCCAGCAATATTCCCTTCTTTGTCATAATAGTAATGGCTGGTATCAGAGATAATCAGAGGAGTGCCGTCCTTCTTCTTTAAAGTTAGTTCAAAGTCTTTAAGATTTCCTTTGTTTTTTTCTAACTCTTTAAGATATTTCTTTCTTTTTTCAGGGGAAAAGTAGAAATGCTGGGCGATATTTTTCCCGATAATATCTTTGGGAGAATTGTAGCCAAATAATTTTGCTCCTTCCGGATTTATCATAATAAGATTTCCATCTTTATCTGTGCGATAATAGGCTCCCGGCATATTCTCAAAGAGATTATGATATTTTTTCTCAGATTGGCGTATTTTTTCTTCAACCTTCTTACCTGCAGTGATATCTCTAGAGACAATAAGCAACTGATCTGTTACAATATTTACAGTACTTTGAAAGTAACGCCAATTTCCCCTTTTATCTCTAAAACGAAATTCAATTCTCTTAGTGCTAGGTAATTCTTTAACATTTAAAAACTTTCTTATCTTTGTATCGACATAATCTTTCAATATTAATAATAGATTCTTTCTGTCATCAGGATGGATAAATTCAAAAGGAGATTTACCGAGTAATTCTTCGGGCTTATATCCGGTGTTTTCTTTAATCGAAGGATTAATGTAAATAAATGTTGCTTGTAAATTTAAATCGTGCAAGCTAATAACATCGCTTGTATTCTCAGTTATTAAAAAGTACATTTTTTCAAATTTAGCTAATTTATTCTCCTTTTCCCCATGATTGGTTTTTAGATTTTCTAATCTAGTAATTTGCTGGCGCGATTTCATCAATTTATTCTGCCACTGCTCTTTAATTTTATCCTTGTCTTTCATTAATTGTTTCTCCCTCTAAAATAGATAAAAAGCCGGTAATTTGGAGATCATAATATAAATAGACGTCAAAAAAAGAATAAATAGGCTAGGAGGAAAGCCAACTAAAAAATTAACTGAACAATCGTTATTTCTTTTAATCTAATTTATAATCTGAGATCCTTTATGTACAATTACTATGTTATCATATAAATTATAAATTTTTCAAATTGGATATTTTGGTAAATAGCTAATTTTCTCTATTTTCCTTAAATAAAAGGAACAGATAAAGAAATAAAGGTCTTGACAAAAATACAAACTTGTTTAAAATATACCAATGGGACCTTCTAAAATAAAAAATAATATTTTTGATATCACCAAAAGGAGAATCTGAATATGCCAACCTATGAATACAAATGCAAAAAATGTGGAAATACTTTTGAAAAATTTCAATCAATTACTGAAGAACCCATTAAAAATTGCAAAATTTGTAATGGAGAAGTCTATAGATTAATTAGCAAAAATGGTAATTTCATCTTAAAAGGTAGTGGATTTTATAGCACTGATTATCGCAATAATGGTGGTAAATCAGAAAAGAAAAGTCTAATCGATTCTAAAAAAGAAGAACCGATCAAAAAAGAATCACCCCCAAACCCTAAACCAGAAATTAAAGATAAAAAGAAAGAATAAATTTCAGTTAAGCAAATAATCTTCTCCACCAACCTGGTTTGGCATATCTTAATTTTTCTTTTAGTTTCGCTATACTATTTTGAGCGGCAATTTCACCCTCTTTAATACATTTATCTGGCCTAGAAAAATCAGACCAATGAAAACGTTCTACTTTGGGAGTAATTACTGCATCTGCGAAAGATAATTGCAATTTCCTTAATTCATTAGAAGTAATAGAATCAGATCGAAAAAGAACTTCTACCATATTGCTGAATTCATACCTCTTTTTTAAGGTGCTACTTACATTTACTGCAATAATAAAATTTGCTCCTAAAGACCGGGCTGCTTCTATGGGGACTACTTCAACTATTCCCCCATCAACCAATACCTTTTTATTTATTATTATAGGAGGGAACATCCCGGGGATTGAGGCGCTTGCCAGGAGGGCATTGAATAATTTTCCGGTTTGCAAGATTACTTTTTCTCCCCTTACCAGGTCTGCTGCTACGGCCGCAAAAGGAATTTTAGTATCTTCAAATGTCTTATTATCAACCAATTCCTTAATTACCTTTCTTAATTCTTCTCCTTCATTTATATATTTTCGTCTAAATTCAAGATTAAGAAGATAAGTTTTTTTTAAAAATTCTGATACTTTTCTCAGGATAAATGGTCTATCTTTTCTGTTTTTTTCACTGATAGTAAAACCTATATCAAATCTACCAATGTCAGAATATTTTTTGGTATTTTTTTCAACAGACAAAATATCTCTTTCCAAGGCATACACTCCCCCTATTATCGCCCCCATAGAAGTACCAGTTATCACATCAATAGGGATATTTTCCCTTTCCAAAACCTTTATTACTCCAATATGAGCAAGGCCACGAGCTCCTCCCCCTCCTAAAGCTAAGCCTATCTTTATTTTATCTTTTGCCACTCTTATCAACTCCAATACTTGCTATATATAAATGTATATAATTAATTTATAATATTATTTTATTTCAACACCCAATATGTCTTTCATCTGTTGCAAAGCAAAGTTATGAGCATTATTATCAAAGGAAGCCACTGCGTCCTTTAATACTATTACTTTATAATCTAACATTCTAGCACTGGCAGCAGTATACAGAACACAAATATTGGTACATACACCTACCAGCTCTATCTCGGTAATCTCTTTTTCTCTTAAAGAAATATCTAAATCAGTTTGAAAAAATCCACTATATCTCCTTTTATGAATTATAAAATCATTATGGGCTGGCTTCAATTCTTCAATTATTTCTGCTCCTTTAGTTCCGCTTACACAATGAGAAGGGAAAAGTTTAAATTCTTTATCATCAAAACGATGATGGTCACAGACATAGAATATAGGATTATCTTTTTCTCTAAAAGACTGCAGCTCTCTCTGAATTGGTAAAATAATTTCTTCTCCCCTCTTCCCAATATAGAGTTTGCCGTCTTCCCGAATAAAATCATTGAGCATATCGATTACTAATAAAGCTTTTTTAGTCAATTAATTACCTCCCCCCGCGGTCTTTTTCTTTCCAGCATCTGTCTGGTAAATTTTTCTAAATCTATAATATATCTCTCCACAGTTCCTTCTCCTACCTTCTCCATTTCATCAAAAGCTGCCACCTCAAAGGTTAATCGATTTTGGAAAATATCAACCAAAGTCGACTCAGCAGTAACAGCCATACCCAAAGGAGTAGCGGCTATATGGACAATGGAAATCTTTGTAGCTACCGTAATATAACCTTCAGGAAGATAATCTTTTACTGCGTTTATGGCAGCTGAATCCATTAAAGAGACTAACATAGGAGTGGCAAATGCAGGAACCATAGGTTTAGCAAATCTTTCAGCAGAACTTTCTTCATTAACCCTTGTTTGGGCTACTCCTTTTAGGCCTACTTTAAGATTTTCAAATCTTACCATTGTTATCCTCTCCTTTTAAGGATTTATGGAATCTTATAATTTTATTGTTTATGGTGGCAATTATCTAATTTTTAAAATTCTTTATTTAATGTTTTCCGGTCGAAGAACAACTTTAATGGAATTCTTTTCTTTTGCCTTCTTAAAGCCCTCTTTCCAATCACTTAAAGGTAATACATCACTTACCATTTTTCCTAAATTTACTTTACCCTCATCCACTAATTGTAGCGCTTTATCCCAGGATGAAGGCTTCTGGGTGCGTGAACCTATAAGGTGTAATTCTTTATTAAACAGTAATTCATTAAAATCAAGCTCTATTGGTACACGGACAATTCCTGCCTGTATAAACCTCCCCCCTTTCCTGACTACCTTTAACCCATATTTTACTGCAGTTATTGAACCAGAACATTCGAAAACCACATCAATATCATTCCCTATAATTATATTCGGCAAACCTTTCTCTAAATCCTTCTTTTCTATCCTAAAAATTAAATCAATTCCTAAATTTTTTGCCAAATCAAGTCTTTTCTCATCTCCTTCAATACCTACTATAATCACCCTTGCCCCCAATACTTGAGCAACTTGGGCAATTAATAATCCAAAAGGTCCTGGTCCTAATACTAAAACAACCTCTCCTTTTAATAAATTAGCCTGTTCCATTACCGAATGAGTGGCACAGGACAAAGGTTCAAAAAGAGAGGCAGAAATAAAATCAAGACAAGAGGGAATCAGGTGAATACTTTCTTTTCTTATTACAAAATATTCTGCAAAAGCCCCATTCACAGAAGACCCTAAACCTTTACGGTACTCACATAAATTATATTCTTTGTTTTGACAATACCTGCATTTTCCACAAATATAGGCAGTAGTTTCAGTAGTAACTCTATCACCTATTCCTATATCTTTTACTTCTTCTCCTATTTCTACTACAATTCCAGCAGTTTCATGTCCTAAAACTACCGGAGGTTTAATTGCAGAATATCCATAAAGATCAGTCCCACAAATTCCTGTAGCTTCTACTTTTACTTTCACTTCATTCGGCTTAGGAACAGGTTCAGGGATATCTCTTAATTCTATATCATTTTCTTCCATTCCGTATTTAACTAGAGCTTTCATCTCTTCTTTTGCCCCAATTACAAGATCAACAATCCTGCTTATTTTATATTAGTTAACTAGTTTTATGTTGATTCATCAACTAGCCAACCAAGTAACCAGGTAACTAATTAACGCAATACACGATATTCAATACTCAATACTAATTTAAGGTATCACTGCTATTTTAATGCCTTTGTGAGCCAACATCAGTTCTATTACGGTAGATATTTCATTAAGAGGAAATTCATAAGTAATTAATGAATCAATATCAATCGCTTTATTACAAATTAAATTCAAAGCCTTTTTAACTTGTCCAGGTGTATGATGAAAAGTTCCCTTTATATTTATTTGAGAATAGTGAATTAAACTAGTATCGATAGAAACTTTTGTTCCGGTTTTACACCCGCCAAATAGATTTACGGTTCCTCCCTTTCTTACCATTGAAATAGTCTGCTCCCAAACCTGGGGCAAACCAACTGCTTCGATAGCTACATCTGCTCCTCTCTTGTCTTCAGTATATTCTTTTACTTCTTCAACAATATCTCGCTCTTTAGAGACTTTTATTGTCTTATAAGCTCCCAACTTGGAAGCCAATCTTAACCTCTCCTCATTTAAATCAGTTATAATAATCCTTGCCCCTTTTAATTTGATTACTTGTAAAAACATTAAACCTATGGGGCCTGCTCCATTGATAACTACTGTATCACCTAATTTAATATTTGAATCTTCTACTCCATGAACTACACAGGAGAGAGGTTCTAATAATGCTGCCTCTTTATAACTTACTGTTTCCGGAAATTGTAATAAATTTTGTGAAACAATTATTCCAGGAATTTTTATATATTCCGCAAAAGCACCACTTAGCTGAATAAATAAACTGTCGCACAAACTCTGTTCCCCATTTTTGCAATAAAAACAGGAATTGCAAGGGGCTGAATTTGCCGCTACTACTCTCATACCTGGTTTAAATTTTTTAACTCTATTTCCTATCTCTACTATTTCGCCGGCAAATTCATGCCCAAAAACAAAAGGAGGGTTAAATAAATGATGTCCTCTTAAGTAAGTTTTACGATCTGTTCCACAAGTGAGTGCTGTTCTCACTCTTACCAAAACCTCATCTGAACCTACATCAGGAATATTAATTTCCTCTAATTTTACCTGGCGAGGAGCATAAAATACCGCCGCCTTCATCATTTTATTTTTCATCTTTTCAATATTATTATTCTCCTATTTATTGCTTCTTAAATTACAATCACAATAAATTTTTTGTTATTACATATTTTTCGAAAAACCTATCTATGCATAAGGGTTTAATTAAGATAATTTTTCCCTTACGCGAAACTAATCTCTGTAAAGTTAAGATCTCACTGCCCATATCATAGACATAGATTTTAGAGTTTAATTAAATTCTAAATCTTCTGTGATTTAATAACTAAAATATTTCTCTTCAAAATTATTTTAATCACATAAGCATAGATAAATATTTGAATAGGTTCTGCCACCATTCGCGGAAGGAGTAATACTTGCCAGGGAAATCCAAATAGAATATGCAAAAAGTAAGGTATCAAAATAAGGGAGGTAATAATCTGCCCTAGGGCAATAGCTATACTTAATTCAAAAAATGTTAGTTCTTCATTCTTCTTCAGGCTTAAGATAGCTGCCGGTATTATCCCGGTTAAGGCAGAGGTTAGCGTAAAATGAGGCATATAAGCCCCCATAGGATTGATGAAATATCCTAAGAGATCAGAAAAGGTACCGATTAACCCTCCGGCCAGCGGACCAAAAATAATGCCTCCCAAGATTATAGGCAATCTCCCCAGACCAATTCTGATTCCTTCTACTCCTCCAATGGCAATACGTAAACTAGCTATCCGAGTTAAAATTATACTCAAAGCAATTAAAAACCCCATAGTGGTAATTTTATGGGACGATATTTTCATTTAATTTCCCCTCCTTGATATAGCATTAAAATTGATATATTTTATATCTGCTACATCAAGAAGAGTCTTTAAAGGCATTTTTTGATGTAGCAGCGGACGCGATAACCTACCGCAGGGTTAGATAGAGATATATTCTCTTTCTAACCCTTTCGTTTAGAGACAACGTCCCATTCTCTAACACTTAACGCAGGTTACCTACTCTAGCTAAACAATATAACTCTGATCTTCAATTCACTCCCCTTTATATGTTTAAAGTGTTATCTTCTATTAATTTGGTATTTTCGTGTATATCTTTAATTTATCTTTCTAAGTAAATGGCAACAATATAAATCAAAATTTTTTTATTACTCTTTTTCTAAAATTACCTTATTTTTTAAAACTCCAATCCCCTCAATCTCCACCTCTACTATATCCCCTGCTTTTAATTGTCCAACTCCGGGGGGAGTTCCGGTAGCAATTATATCCCCTGGAAACAGAGTCATTATCTTAGAAATGTAGCTGACTATTTTATCAACTTTAAAAATCATATTGCTAGTAGAAGAATCCTGCATCAACTGTCCATTCTTATAAAGTCTTATTTCAAGATTATCAGGATTTAATTCAGTAGAAATAAAAGGTCCAACTGGTGCGAAAGTATCAAACGATTTAGCCCTAGTCCATTGTTCATCTTTCTTTTGCAAATCTCGAGCAGTCACATCATTAAAACAAGTATATCCCAGAATATTTACAAGGACATCTTCGGGCTCAATATCTTTAATCCTATTTTTAATAATCACTGCTAATTCTGCTTCGTAGTCTAATTGCTTACTCATTTTAGGATAGATTATATTATCATTATGTGCAATAAGTGCACTTGGGGGTTTCATAAATATCAACGGTTCATCAGGAATTTTCATCTGAAGTTCATTCGCATGGTCAAAATAATTTAACCCCACAGCTATTATTTTACTTGGTATACAAGGAGGCAAAAAACTTATTTCTGATAAAGAATATACCTTTTCTGTGGTTTTATAATTATTAAAAATATCACCAATTATTTCTCTAACTATATTGTCTTTTTCCAGTAATCCGTATTTTATTTTTTCATCTTTCAAGAACCTTATATACTTCATAAGTGCTCCTTCTATTTTAAACCAGAATAATATTATTATCCTACTACCTCTTTAAACACTCTTAAAAAATTTTCTCCCAATATTTTTTTAATATCTCTTTCTTTGTAGCCTCGCTTAACTAATTCTATAGTAATATTAGGAATTTTTTCGGCACCTTCTAAGCCAAAAGGAAGAACCTCTGTGCCATCAAAATCAGAACCTAAACCTATATAATCTACTCCAATTTTTTCTACTAAATAATCAATATGTTTTACTACATCTTCTACAGTAGTCTTTCTTTTTTCTAAGGTTAAGAAATTCGGTACAAAAGTTACTCCTATAACCCCCCGTTTACCAGCCAAAGCCTTTATTTGATCATCTTTTAAATTTCGAGGGTGAGGACATAAAGCATAACAATTAGAATGAGAAGCAACGATGGGGACCTTACTCTTTTCAATTACATCCCAAAAACCTGTCTCTGAAAGATGAGATACATCAATTAACATCCCTAACCTATTCATCTCATCTATGACTTTTAAACCAAATTTGGTTAAACCGCTACCAGTCTGGGATTCGTTAACCCCATCAGCAATCTGATTTCTCTGATTCCAAGTAAGAGTTAAGAGTCTTACCCCTAATTTATGCAATACTCTCAATATACCCAAATCACCTTCCAATGCCTCTCCTCCTTCAATAGAAAGGATAGCAGCAATCTTCTTCTTTTTATTTGTTTCTTTTATCTGATGGTAATTTGTAATTAAAGATATTTTTTCCTGATTCTTTTCAACTTCATTAAGAAAGCAATCAATTAGCTGCAAAGTTCTTTTTAAAGAATTATTTTGTTTATAAATATCTTCTATAAAAACTGCAAAAACCTGAACATTTATCCCCCCCTCATTTAATCTGGGGATATCCAGATGTCCAGTAGGTTTCCTATTTATCAAAGAATCTTTATAATTCATAATTCTCAAAATAGTATCACAATGTCCATCAAACACTATTGCTTCCTGGTGTATTTGTTTTGCTTGCAAAACTAGTTCCTTATTTTCAATCAAAATATCCTACCTCTTTCTTAGAATACAGTCTTTTAAAATAATCTACCTTTTTAGAACTGTTGATAAAGTGATAATGCCAATTAAAATTAATAAAAAAATGATAATATTGCTTCTATTTTTTGATCTTTCTTTAAATTTTTTAATTTCTATTATAGGAGATCTTATATCAATTTCAGCAGCCTTTTTAAAATGTTTAACTGCTTCATCAATTCTTCTAGTTCTTTTGTAAGCCAAACCTAAATTACTATGGGCTGCCGCATAATCAGGTTTTAACTTTAAGGCTTTCTTATATAACTCAATGGCTCTTTCATAATTCTTTTTTTCCAAATAAATATTTCCTAAATTGTTATAAGGTTCTGCATATTTTACATCTAACTCTAAAGACTTTTCAAAATATAACTTCGCCTTATCAATTTTTTTTAGACTCGCATAGCATACGCCCAATTTACTATAACTTCTGGGATCATTGGGCCACTTTTTTAAAACCATCTCAAATTCCTTGATAGCCTGCTTAAAATCCCTTCTTTTTAAATAATCTTCAGCTTTCTCAAAATCAATTTTATATTCTTCTTTCTTCTCCATAAAAACTCCACAATAAATTGTCTGTTTCTTATTCTATCCCATAGTTAGGTGCTTCTTTGGTAATAATCACATCATGAGGATGGCTTTCTCTTAAACCAGCATTGGTTATCTTAACAAACTTGGTTTTCTCTTGTAATTCTCTAATGTTTTTTACTCCGCAATAACCCATTCCCGAGCGTACTCCCCCTAATAGTTGGAATACACAAGCAGAAAGCGGTCCTCTGTAAGACACTCTTCCTTCAATTCCCTCAGGAACTAACTTACTCTCCTCAACCTCCTCTTGAAAATACCTATCTTTGCTCCCTTTTTTCATTGCTCCTATTGAACCCATTCCCCGATATTCTTTATAGCTTCTGCCCTTATAAAGTACTACTTCTCCTGGGCTTTCTTCTGTTCCTGCAAATAGACTTCCAATCATTACTGAATCTGCACCTACAGCTAAAGCTTTAGTTATATCACCAGAATATTTTATCCCCCCATCAGCAATCAGCGGAATATTGTATTTTTTCGCTGCCTTTTTACATTCTTGAATCGCTGAAACTTGAGGTATCCCAACTCCAGCAACTACTCTAGTGGTACAAATTGAACCTGGGCCTATACCCACTTTTACGGCATCAACCCCTGCCTTTATCAAGCTTTCTGCACCCTCATAAGTTGCTACATTACCGCCAACTAATTCAATATCAAAAGCTCTTTTTATTTCTTTTATTGCCTCAATAACTCCAACAGAATGGCCATGGGCGGTATCAACTACTATTACATCTACTTTTGCCTCAACCAGGGCTGCAACCCTATCTAATATATCTCCTGTTATACCTACAGCAGCTCCTACTCTGAGTCTTCCTTTGGTATCTTTACAGGAATAAGGATATTGTTCAATCTTTTGGATATCTTTAATGGTAATAAGCCCTTTTAAAACAAAAGATTCATCCACTATAGGTAATTTTTCAATTCTATTTATATGCAATATTTTTTTAGCATCTTGCAAAGTAGTACCAACAGGGGCAGTAACTAGATTTTTCTTAGTCATTACGAGATCAATTTTTAAATTCTTATCCTCCAAAAACCTGATATCTCGGTTAGTTAATATCCCCACTAATTTTTTTTCTTTGTTTACAATTGGAATCCCGGATATATGATACTTAGCCATAAGTTCGATTGCTTCGCCCACTTTTCTTTCTGGCGTAAGGGAGATGGGGTCAACTATCACACCACTTTCTGACCTTTTTACTTTATCTACTTCTTCTGCTTGTTCTTCTATTGACATATTTTTATGAATAATCCCCATTCCCCCTTCTCGAGCAATAGCAATAGCTAATTTTGACTCAGTAACTGTGTCCATAGCTGCACTAACCAAAGGGATATTTATCTTAATATTTCTACTAAATATTGTTGATACATCCACTTCTCGAGGAACAATTGCTGATTTTTGGGGAACCAGCAAAATATCATCGAAGGTTAATCCTTCAAAGTTTATGAATCTTTCCTTTCCCATAATTTCCCCACCTTTCAATTAGTCGTTAGTCGCTAGTGAATAGTCGTTGGTGTTTAGTTAGATAGTTAATTAGTTTGACTTTGATTCCTCAACTAACTAACCAAGTAACCAGCTAACTAAATATGTGATACTATTAACGATATACTAATTTCGCTTTGCGTTTTCCATTTTTCACTTTTATTAATATTACCCCTCTTCAATAACCTTGTCAATTAATACATAGGGAGCATTCCAAATTTATATTACAATAAAATAGATTTTATTTCTAATTTTTTGTGTTATAATAGGATACGTAAAAATATATAATAAACCGCAAATAAACTATTTATAATTATTTTAATGGGAGAAAAAATTGATTAAAACAAATGATAAACTTACCCTAAAAGATTTAGGCAAAGAAATATTATTCTGGAAAAAAAAGAGAGAAGCAATAATCTTGGCCCATGTCTATCAACCAGCTGAAATTCAAGCGATTGCTGATTTTACAGGTGATTCACTCTTTCTCAGTCAGCAAGCAGCCAAGACTCGAGCAAAAGTAATCGTATTTTGCGGAGTTCACTTTATGGCAGAAACAGCGGCTATACTCTCTCCTAAAAAAATCGTTCTTCTTCCTGAGGTTAAAGCAGGATGTCCTATGGCTGATATGGCAATATTTGAAAAGGTAAAAAATAAAATAAATGAAATACCCCAGGCGGTTATAATTTCTTATGTTAACTCATCAGCAGCAGTAAAATCTTTAAGTGATTACTGTTGTACTTCTGCTAATGCCATTCAAGTTGCCCAAGCAATTCCTACTGAAAAAGATATTTTATTCCTCCCCGATAAGAATCTGGCTGATTTCACTGCCCGAAAAGCAAAGCGAAAGATCATCCCCTGGCCAGGTTATTGCCCGGTTCATAACCTTTTAACCAAAGAAGATGTAATAAAAGCCAAAAATAATCATCCTAAAGCCTTACTACTGGTTCACCCTGAATGTCGTCCTGAAGTCTGTGATTTAGCAGATTATGTAGGTAGTACGAGAGGAATTATCAACTTTGCTAATAATGATTCGACTAAGGAATATATCATCGGTACAGAACTGGGAATATTCTATCCCTTAAAAAAGAATAATCCCGATAAACAATTTTTCCCTGCCTCTGAAAAGATGATCTGCCAGGATATGAAACTTATTACTTTAGAAAAAGTTCTTTATTCCTTAAAAAATTTGTCTCCCCAAATAACAGTACAAGAAGATATAAGAAAAAAATCATTAAAGGCATTAAATCGAATGATAGAAATAGAGTAGTTGGCTAGTTAATTAGTTACTTAGTTAGTTGGTTAAATAGCATTAATACTTAGCGAATAAGATCTTATGTTGCAGTGAAAAATGAAAAGCGCAAAACTATAACTTAAAATTCAAAATTGAAAAAACTTACAAATAATAACTTAACACTATTAAGTTATTATTTATTACTAATCACTCTATACGCCATCAGTTATATGCTACATTAAGAAGTTTTAAGTTTTGAATTATGATTTTTAGTTTTTCGCTTTAAATCTTTAATTTTACTGCCATAGCTGCTTAATAATTTAAATATTTTATCATATCAAAATGTTTTCGGAAGGATTATTTTAAAATGTTTCCACGTTACTTAATTAATTTTGACTTATCAAAAATAGATAAAATTTATACAGATTTTTTAATTATGGGCTCAGGAATTGCTGGCCTATACACTTCACTTAAGCTTTGCGATAGGGGAGAAGTTACCCTTCTTACCAAAAGTAAATTAAAAGAAAGTAATACTGAATATGCTCAGGGTGGAATTGCAGTAGCGCTAGGAGATAAAGATTCTCCTCGTTTGCATATGGAAGATACTCTAAAGGCAGGAGTAAATTTTTGCGACCCAAAAGCAGTAGAAGTTTTAGTTACTGATGGCCCTAAATGTGTGGAAGAATTAATAGAATTGGGAACCGAGTTTGACAAAATCGAAGGCAAATATAAAACTGGTTTAGAGGCAGCTCACCAAAGACCTCGAATCTTGCATGCTCAAGGAGATGCTACGGGTGCAGAAATAGAGAGATCTCTATCTGAGAAAGTAATTAAAAATAATAGAATAAAAATTAAAGAAAATATCTTTGTTTTAGATATTTTAACCAAACATAACACTTGTTACGGGGTATTAGTCTTTGATAATAATACTGAAAAAGTTATGGCTTATTTAGCAAAATCTACTATTTTGGCTAGTGGTGGAATCGGGCAAGTCTACTGCAACACCACTAACCCTAATGTTACTACTGGAGATGGAATCGCCCTTGCCTATAGAGGAGGAGCTAAAATTGCGGATTTAGAGTTTATCCAGTTTCATCCTACTGCTCTCTACCACCAAGGAAACCCTAAATTTTTAATTTCTGAAGCAGTTCGGGGGGAAGGAGCTATTTTGAAAAATTTAAAGGGAGACCCCTTTATGTCTATTTACCATCCTCAAGCTGAATTAGCTCCTCGAGATATAGTCGCTCGAGCAATTGTTGATCAAATGAAAAAGACTAAAAGTAATTATGTGCTTTTAGATGCTACTAAAATAAAACATAAATTTTCTAAACGTTTCCCAAATATTTATAGAAAATGTCTTTCTTTGGGTATTAATCCTGAAAAAGAATATATACCAGTAGCTCCTGCATCACATTATACTATGGGAGGTATAAAAACTGATATCTGGGGGCAAACCAATTTAAGTAATCTCTATGCCTGTGGTGAATGTAGTTCTACTGGAGTACATGGTGCAAATCGTTTAGCCAGCAATTCACTTTTGGAGGGATTAGTTTTTGGAAATAGAATCGCCCAAAAAATCAAAGAAAACAAAACACACTATTCTATTAAGAAATTAAAAGAATTAAACCTTTCTTATAGTCTCCCTCGAGAAAAATATAAAAGCTTCCACTCTGCAAAACTAAAACAGGAATTGCAAAATCTTATGTGGAACAAAGTGGGAATTATTCGAAATTCTTCTAATTTAAAACAGGCTATGCAAAAAATTAAAGAATGGAAACTTCTTATATCTAAATCAAAACTTGAAACTGTTGAAGAATTTGAATTAGTCAATCTTATTATCTTAGCTGATTTGGTTACTAATTCAGCTTTATTGCGGGAAGAGAGTCGAGGAGCACATTATCGTGAAGATTTTCCTGTGAGGGATGATATGAATTGGAAGAAACATATAATATATTGACCGATTGACCAATTTACCGATTCTCCAACTATATCAGTCGTTAGTGAACAGTGAATGATCGTTAGTTTTAAAAACAAGTTTTCGGTTAAGAGAAATAAAAACCTATTGCAATAACTTTCCTT
>Ga0190360_1000228_pt1 | contig 31592 bp, 25 predicted proteins | sample 48721834_MG_FD_161271 | JGI IMG/M metagenome (GOLD analysis project Ga0190360, IMG submission 161271) | Hydrothermal vent microbial mat bacterial communities from Southern Trench, Guaymas Basin, Mexico - 4872-18-3-4_MG | ecosystem: Environmental > Aquatic > Marine > Hydrothermal vents >...
GATGGGCAGAAGACATCTTAAATCTTCTTGACATTCCTGTTGAACTTTTGGTAGAGGATATTTTCCCTGGAGGAGAGGAGATAGGGAAGGTTACAGAGGAGGCTTCCAATCTTACTGGACTCCCTCAGGGACTTCCCGTGGTAACTACAGCCGGAGATCAACCATGTGGGACACTGGGAGCAGGTGTTACCCGGGAAGGCATGCTGGCTGTAAACGGAGGAACTTCTTGCTCTCTGGAGGCTTATGTAAAAGGACTTAAACTGGATCCTGATTTAAATTACTTTATAGAAATAAGTCCAACAGGTGATTATCTTCTGGAGGACTCTATATGGAGTGGTGGATCTGCTTTGATGAACTGGTTCAAGGATAATTTTGCTTTGGATGAAGTTAAAAAAGCTGAAAAAGAAGGAGAAGACGTTTGGGAAAGGCTTTACAGCTTAGCATCTGAAGTTCCCCCTGGAAGTAAAGGGCTTATGCTCGTTCCTTATTTTTCTGGTGCAGCCTCTCCTTACTGGGATCTTCGAGCAAGAGGGGTAATTTTTGGACTTTTACCCGATCATGGGAAGCCTCACTTTATAAGGACAATTATGGAGGGTCTTGCCTTTGAGGCCAGACGTAAGAAGGAATTTATGGAGAAAGGTTCTAAAATTCCCATTAATAAGGTAAGAATGTATGGAGGTTCAGCAAGAAGTAGTTTATGGAACCAGATATTTGCTGATATAATGGGTATAGAAGTGTCCACTTTAAAAACAGCGGAAACAACTGCATTGGGAGCAGCTATCTGTGCAGCGAAAGGAGGGGGTGTTTATCCAACCTTTGAAGAGGCGGTTAAGAAAATGGTTCACGTAGATAGAAGATTCTTGCCAGATCCTGAGCGAAAAAAAATTTACGATGAACTTTATCTTGAAGTTTACAGCAAGTTTTATGACAGGGTTTATGATCTTATCCATAAAGCATCCAGAATAATAGAAGGAGAATTTAAATAAAAACTGTATGGCAAAAATTAAAGGGAGCCGATGGTGGTAAAGGAGGGAAAGATGAAGGAATTGATGAAACCGATCGAGACTTTAATTGATTTTAAGAAAGGAGTGGTTAGTCCAGACAGAGTTCTTGAGAGAAGGGTAAGTGATATGCAGGGAATGTATGTAGATGAAAAGGCTTTGCAGAGTCTTCTTTCACAAGATAATCCTTTGATTTACGAAGTGCGAGAGATAAAAATTCCTGAAGAGCCGGGTCATATAATATATAGCACCACCATAATATATCCCGGGAAAGTAGGGAAAGAATATTTCATGACCAAAGGACATTTCCATGCCAAAGAAGATACAGCTGAGATATATTTCTGTCTATCTGGAGAGGGTTATCTTCTGATGCAAACAAAAGAAGGAAAAGTATCTGCCATTTATATGAAACCGGGGGTGCTTGGCTACATACCACCTTACTGGGGTCACAGAACTATAAATACCGGTGATAGGGAATTTGTTTTTCTTACTCTTTTCCCTGGAGATGCGGGGCATAACTACGAGATAGTGGCAAAACACGGATTTGCAAAGATAATGGTAGAAGAGGAAGGAAAACCTGTGCTAAAGGATAACCCCAAATATATTCCTCTGTAATTTTCAAATTAAAAAGGGAAGAGAAAGGTCAAAAAAGAGAGAAGCTCCATGACAAAAAAATCATATCTTGTTGGAGTCGACCTTGGAACTGCGGGGACAAAAGCAGCTATTTTTGATGAGGAGGGAAATCTTCTTGCCAGTGCCTATGAAGAATCCAGGCTTTTCTATCCTCGACCTGGCTGGGTAGAGCAAGAACTTGACGATTTTTATCGCTCCGCCTGTAAAACAATTAGAGAAGTGATCCAGAAGTCGAAAGTTTCTCCTCAGAATGTGGCTGGTATAGCTTTTGATGGACAGATGGCTGGAATTGGAGGGATTGATAAGAATTGGAAACCCGTAACCCGGTATGATTCCTGGTTAGATACAAGATGTGAGCCATATATTGATCTTATGAAGAAAAAGGCAGAGGATCTTGTTATTAAAAAAACAGGGAGCCCTCCCAGTTACAATCATGGACCAAAGATAATCTGGTGGATGCGGGAAGCACCAGAGACTTTCAAAAAAATTCACAAATTTGTGATGCCGGCAGGATATGTTGCCGGTAAAATGGTTAACTTAAAAGGAGATGACGCTTTTATTGATTACACGTATATACATTTTAGTGGTTTTAGTGATACTAAAAATGCTACTTGGCATGAAGAGTTATGCGGGATATTTGGTGTTCCCCTGGAAAAACTTCCCCGGATAGTTTCTCCCTGGGAAATCGTGGGAAAACTCTCCCCTGAGGCAGCCAGGGATACAGACCTCGTTTCCGGAATCCCTGTTGCTGCCGGTGCCGGAGATCAAACAGCAGGTTTTCTGGGTGCTGGATTTGTGGAAAAAGGGGAACTTATTGACGTTGCAGGTACTGCTTCCTGCTTTGCTGGATGTGTTGACCGCTTTATCCCCGATGTGAAAACAAAGACTTTTCTCTGTTTCCACTCAGTAGTTCCTGAGTTGTGGTATCTCCTGGCATACATAAATGGGGGAGGACTCTGTCTCAGATGGTTTCGAGATCAATTTGCCGGAGAAGAAAAGGAAAAGGCTAATAAAAGCGGTAAAGACCCTTATGAAATTTTAAATGATTTTGCCGAGAGAGTACCTCCAGGTTCAGAGGGACTTTTATTTGTTCCTCATCTTGGAGGGCGAGTGTGTCCCTATAATCCGTACGTTAAGGGGACATGGTTTGGGTTCAGCTGGAAACATGGAAAATACCATTTTTACCGCGCCTTACTGGAAGGTATAGCCTATGAGTATGACTATTACTTTAGCATTTTGAGACAGCTTTTTCCTGATCTTCCTTTTAAAAAAGTCCGGGTGATAGGAGGTGGAGCAAGAAGTAATCTCTGGAATAGAATAAAGGCTAATGTTTTAAACCTATCTTATTTTAGAGTTAACAGAGAAGAGCTGGCAGTTTTAGGCTCAGCCATAATAGCAGGCTACGCTGTCGGTCTTTTTTCAGATTTGGCTTCCACCTCTAAAAGGTTTACTGCTGTTGCTGGCCTTCCTGTAAATCCTGATTTATCCCTGCACAACTATTACAAGAACTTTTCCAGATTATACCTTGAGTTGCTTTCTTCTCAGGAAAAAATTTCTCGCCAGCTTACCAGAATAAACCAGCTTTCTATACCTGCCTGGTCAATAAATGAGGAGAAGGTAAATGAATAAAATTAGAATTTGTCTCGTAGGTGCAGGAAGAGTCGCCAGAGTTCACGGCTTTAATTTAAAAACTCATGTTCCTTTGTCAGAAATAGTTGCCGTGGTTGACCAGAATTTAAATGCTGCAAAAAACCTGGCCAGAGATTTAAATATAACCCGAATTTTTAAAGATCATCAGGAGGCTTTAAAATGGGGCAAGTTTGATGCAGCTGTTGTTACTACACCTACGTTTACACATCATCGGATAGTTGTGGATATGGCTCGAGCGGGAAAACATGTTTTTTGTGAGAAACCCATCTCTTTGACCCTGGAAGAAGCCGATTTCATGATAGAAGAGTGTAAGAGGAAGGATGTAGTATTTCAGATTGGATTTATGAGAAGATTTGACCCAGAATTTGTTCAGGCAAAGGAAAAGATAAAAGAAGGAACTATCGGGGAAGTTATGTTGGTAAAATCCACTGGAAGGGGACCCGGTCTTCCTCCAGAATGGGCTCTTGATATAAAGAGAAGTGGTGGAATGCTGGCCGAAGTTGCAAGCCACGATTTTGATTGTGTAATGTGGCTTGCAGGAAGCAAATTAGAGTGGGTAGAAGCGGTGGGTGCTAACTTTAAATGTCCGGATTTAAAAATTAAATATCCCGATTTTTACGATACAGCTGTAGTTGTAGGGACGTTTGATGACGGGAAAATAGGTGTTATTGACATGAGCTGTCCGGTTGATTATGGATATGATGCTCGTGTGGAGATTCTGGGCTCACATGGGGTCATGTTTGTAGGTGATGTAAAAGGTAAAGACATTCTTTTCTGTACTAAAGAGAAAGGAGTAAATCAGCCCCAGTATTTAAGCTGGAGAGATAGATTCAGGGAAGGTTATATCGCTGAGATGCAACATTTCATCGAGTGCATTCAAACCAATAGATCTCCTCAGGTAACTGGTGAAGATGGGAGAAGATCACTTGCCTGCGTTCTTGCCTCTAACTATTCTCTTAAAGTGGGTAAAAAAGTAAAGGTTAATTACTAAATTTAAGGCAATTTGGCGATTAATTCTTCCGCAAATTTGCGTCCCTTCAGGATATCATCTTCGGTTATCTGCCGATCCTCAACAGCACAGTTTCGATAAGCATAGATAAAGGATATTGCCTCTTTACGAATGTAATCTGTCAACTCTTTTTTTAATTGTTCACGGACAATTTTAACAGTAGCATCAATTTTTATTCCGGTAAAAAAAATAGCCCCGGCTAAGATTAAAATGGCAACAATAATACCAATTACTCCCCAATTAACCTTTTTTTCTTCCATTTTCTCCTCCCTGGAAGCATTATGGAAATTTACTTTTGTATATTCTCCTGTTATTTAGGGCGTATTATAAGAGGTGATTTTCAGAATGTCAAGCAAAACCAAACTTCAGTCAGCTCTCTTTCCAGGCTTTTCTCAGTTTTTCTTTACTCAGCAGGACGTAGTCTCTATCTTTCGAGAAAATTTCCAGAGTTATGGTTCCATCGTAATATTTTTTTAGAGTCTTTATGATGTTTCTCCATTCAATCTTTCCACAATCAAGTGGTAAGTGCAGATCTTTTCTTTTGTCGTTGTCGTGAAGGTGCACATGTTTAATTCGGGAGTGAAATTTCTTTATGAATATTTCGGGTGTATTTCCAAATAAACTGGCATGACCTATGTCAATATGCAAAAAAATTTCAGGTAGCTCGTTCAGTATAGACGAGACATTCTCGAGGTTATCTTCGCTGGTGTCCATTGGCTCGTACATTATCTTAAGGTCGGAGCTTTTTGCATAATCTATAAGGAAGTTCAAACTCTCTACCTGAAACTTTATACCCTCCTTTGCGGAGAACATTCCTCCTGGCCAGTTGGCATGTACAGTTACAAATTTTGCTCCCAATTCGCTCAGCACTTTAAAATATTTCTCCAGCTCTCTTACCGCTGTTTGTCTTAATGACCTTACAGGAGAACCTATCGGGAGATACCAGGCTGTATGCCCAACAATATCTAAATTGAATGTTTGCAGGAGCTTTCTCACCTCATAGACATCGATCTTTTCTGGAACGGCTTTATCTTCCTCCAGGAAAAGATCTACAAAATCAAAACCGTGCTCCCCAATCCAGCTTATTTCCTTACAGATGTCTTTTCGTGGATTATTGGGAAAACCTATCTTCATACAGGCAAGTCCTTTTGTAAATATATTTTGGTCTTTATTTTACAAAAAGTGATGGGTTAATGTCAACTTTCGGAGACCTGAAGTTGGGACAGTTTTCTCATGAAGATAGAGGCTCCCGGGAGCCTAAAGGGAAAGGTACAGGCAAAAAGTGTCCCAATGTTCAGATACCCAAAATTTGACATAAAGTTTTAGTTTTGTACAATAAAAACAGGTTTGACCTTTGATAGAGTTTTTAAAAATAAGATGAAGAAGAAAGTTCTTGTAATTTACTATTCCTGGAAAGGAAAAACAGAACTTGTCGCAAGGTCAATTTCCAGAAGCCTTTCCGCAGATCTGCAGAAAATAGAGGAGACAAAGAAAAGAAGAGGGATTTTTGGTTTTTTATGTGGTGGCTACGCGGCGGCAAGGGAAAAGTGCAGCAACATAAGACCTCTCACCCTGGATTTTTCCTCATATGACTTTGTATTGATAGGTACCCCTGTTTGGGCGAGAAAACCTGCCCCCGCTGTTAATTCTTTTATTAACCAGCAGAATTTCTACGGTAAAAAGGTAGCTTTATTCGCTACCATGGGAGGTTTCGGAGGGAAAAAAGCTTGTCTGGTGATGAAAGATAAAATAGAGAGAAAAGGAGGGCGGGTTGTTGATTTATTTTACATCAAAACGGGTGGAGTTAAAAAAGAGGATATTGAAAAAGAAGGAGAAAAAATAGGAAAAATTTTACTGAAAAAGATAAAAAATCAGGGGTTAAACTCAAAATAAGCCTGTCTGTATAAAAATGTTTCCAGTACTTCTTCCTTGTACCTTTATTCCTTTAGCATAAAATTAATTTCTGTATATTATAATTTTACTTTTATATAACAGATATATAACAGACGTTTTTCCAGATTTTTCCTAAGAAAAGATAAAGCAAACAGGGTATCTCGCATATTCTTTACAACAATTTCTTGTGTGGAGGGGGTTTGATATAAAAACTTTACAGTTTTAAGGAGGATACAGTGGAAAAAATACCCGAATTTAAAAATGTCACAGTGGATCTTGCCATGACATTTTCTCAGTACAACCTCCCCCCAATACATGATGCGCTTGTTATTGGAAAACGGGCAAAAATTGGAGCAGGTAGCGTAGCTCGTGCTTTCCAGGAAATGACACCGGGTATGTTTAAACTCTACCGGATAGAGCATCCAAAAATTGAGGCATTGTTGGTGAGGGAGTCAGATATTCGCAAAATTCCTGAAAAGGAGCTTATCTCACGAATCCTGGCTTGTGCGGAAAAAATTATGGATGAAACAGATTCCCTGCATGTGGAAATAACAATTAAAGTGAGCATAAGGGAGAGGATCGAGCTTGAGTAAGAGAATCCTTGATTTGGTGGAAAAGATTAAAATATACTCCGAGAAAACCCTTCTCAGAGATGTTATAAGTGAAATAGAGCAGGGCAGCTATATTGGAGTAGACTGTGGTGGTGATGTAAAGCTTCTGACACCTGAAGTTTGTGCAAGTTACCCTTTAACGCGCTCTCTGGGTGATCTTCCTCTTATCTCTCCTCTAAAAATTTCTCCAGATCTTCAGATAGAGGATGCTCTGGAGATCTTTGAGAATAAGAAAAAAGACCGCGCTCTTTTGGTTAAGAAAGAGAAGGTTTTAGGTCTTGTTTTAAAGAAAAAGGTTGTAGAGAGGGTTTTGAAAGAGATAGAGGAGAAAAGAAAAATAGAAACTTATGTTCAGAGTACTCTTGAGAAAAGTTCAAGTTTTATCTTAGAGATTTTTCCCTCAAAAAAAGGGAGGTTTCTACCAGAAGAAGTTAAGATAGTGGGTCCTGTAGAAAAGATAACAGGTTATCCTGCCAGAGTGTTTTTATCTCACCCCCTTTTCTTTTTCTCAAGAATACACCCTCATGACAGGCAAAAGATAGAAAATATAAGAGAGAGACTCCTTAAGAAAGGGGTGCCCCAAAGTACCTTCTATCGTTTTTTCCGCTCTAATGGAGAGTGGGTATACCTGCAGGAGAATATATATCCGGTAAAAGATGAAAAGGGGAATGTCAGGTCTTTCAGGATTTTTGTGACCGATGTTTCTTTTTCTTTTCAGGAACAAAAGAAAAAGGAGCTTCTTATTAATTTGCAGAAGACTCTGTTAGAAGGACGACCGGAAAAAGCACTTGAGAGGGCTCTTTCTTGTCTTGGCAAAGAGTCTCTTTTTCTTGATTGTGGAGCCTGCTTTTTCTGGAAAAGCAAGATGGGCCTTTTTAAGATAATTTCAAAATGGGTGGATGAAAGACTTGAGGAAAAATTTGAAAGGATGATTCTGGAATTCTCGAAAGAAGCCTCACAGCGCAGGCTAAAGACTAAAAAATTCGCACTTGATTTTGTGATAAATAAGAAAAAACCTTCCTATACGGAAGATACAGGAAAAAGCCCCTTTTATGATGATAAAATTTTATCAAAGTTTGGCTGGAAGAGTCGCTACATTCTTCCTTTAATTTTAAGGACCGATCTTAACACATTTTTGGTTTTACTGAGTCAGAAAACCTCTGCCTTCTCGGAAAAAGACCTTTCCTTCTTTGAAGAGCTTTCCCCGATATTTTCTGCAGTTGTTGATTCTTTCATCTATCAGGAAGAGCTAAAAGAGCTCAACCTTAGTCTTGAAGAAAAAGTTCGTCAGCGAACCCTTGAACTTCAGGTACTTTACGAGTTGTCTCAAAAAATAGAACTCACTCTCAACTATGACGAGCTCTTCCGCGAGATGTTTAGACATCTCGCGTGTGTTGTAGAGTACGACGTAGGTTGCGTACTTTTGCTTGATGATAATATAAAAGAACTTATCATCTATTCTTTAAGAGAACTTCAATCTCGTGTTAAAGAAAAGATCAAGGAGCACATGTTTGAAACCGCCATCCTTATTTCCGGAAAAGTTCTTGAGGAGTCAGATTTTGCTGTTAGATTGGTTCAACCTCAAGAAATTAAAAGGAACCCTCCAGTTAAAAAGCTTGAATCCCTTTTTCAGGTGCCACTTATGTTAAGAGGCAAAAAGCTTGCTGGAATTTTTTTTGTGGGAGCAGAAAGAGAGAATGCGTTTTCTGAAAGTAATGTCAGGTTGTTTAATACCGTAGGCTATCATCTATCTACTTCCATAGACAGAATTCACTCTTTTCTTGTGGAAGAACAAAAGCGCCGGGAGAGTCTTGTAGAACACCTGTCAGAAGGGATTATTCTTCTGGACGATAAAGGATATATTTTACTTGTCAATCCTAAAGCAAGAGAGTATCTTTCGTATCTTACATCAGAAAAGGAAGTGGGGGAGAAAGTTACTCATCTGGGGGGTTTTGCTCTTCATCAGTTGCAGCAAAGGCCAGGAGAGGCAAGAGAGATAAACATTGAGAAGCCGGAACACAGGGTATTTGAGGTTGAGGCAGCAAAGATAGAGATCAATCCTGAGGCAAAACATATACTGGTAACCATTCGAGATGTAACAGAACAGAGGTTAACTGAAGAAAAGATTCGCTCCGCCTTGACCGGAACAATTCATGCCCTTGTATCGGCTATTGAATCAAGAGACCCCTATACAGCAGGTCACCAGCGGAAAGTAGCTGAGATTGCCCGTGCTATAGCCGAGCAGATGGGACTGCCAAAGGAAAGGATCCAAGCTATTTATATAGCTGGATTTGTTCATGACATTGGTAAGATCTCGGTCCCGGCTGAGATTCTCTCAAGACCTGCTCCCTTATCAAAGATTGAATTTTCTCTAATTCAGCAGCATCCCAGAATAGGTTATGAGATTCTTAAGCAGATTAACTTTCCCTGGCCTATTGCAGAAATCGTCCTCCAGCACCATGAAAGACTTGACGGATCAGGTTATCCACAGGGACTAAAAAATGACGAGATTTTACTTGAGGCAAGGATTTTAGCCGTTGCCGATGTTGTTGAAGCCATGTCCTCCCATCGTCCCTACAGGGAAGCTCTGGGGATAGAGAAAGCTTTAGAGGAGATCGAGAAAAACAGGGGAAAGCTATATGACCCTCAGGTGGTAGATGCCTGCGCAAGGCTTTTAAAAGAAAAAGGATTTAAGTTTGAATAGACGGTCTTTTAAAGAGCCCAAATATTTGAGAAGGGTAGGTCATTTATTCAAAATTGTTTTAAAAGGCTAAGAAATGGGTAAGATTTATCAGGATATCACCCAAACAATTGGAAAAACTCCTCTTGTTAAACTTAGTCGAATAGCAAAAGGTTTAGATGCTGAGATTTTAGCTAAACTTGAGTTTTTCAATCCCTGTGGCAGTGTCAAGGATAGAATAGGTCTTGCCATGATAGAGGCTGCAGAAAAGGCAGGACTTATAAGACCCGGTGAATCAATAATAGTAGAGCCAACCAGTGGAAATACAGGTATTGCTCTTGCCTGTGTTTGTGCAGTAAAAGGTTATAAGCTTATTATAGTCATGCCTGAAAATATGAGTGACGAGAAGAAAATTTTGTTTGAAGCTTTCGGTGCAGATTTAATTTTAACTCCAGCAGAGGAAGGTATGAAGGGAGCAATCAAGAAATGTGAAGAGTTAGCAATGAAGAATCCTAAAGTATTTGTCCCGCAACAGTTCCGTAACCCGGCTAATCCTGCCATCCATAGAAGAACTACAGGTAAGGAGATCTGGGATGATACCGAAGGAAAAGTGGACATAGTTGTTGCAGGAGTAGGGACAGGTGGAACAATCACTGGAGTTGCCCGGTACATCAAAGAAAAAAAACCCTCGGCTTGGATTGTTGCAGTGGAGCCTGCTGAGTCTGCAGTTCTTTCTGGAGAATCTCCCGGTCCCCATCAGATTCAGGGAATAGGAGCAGGGTTTATCCCCTCAATACTTGATCTTGAATTAATAGACGAGATAGTAAAGGTAAGCTATTCAGAGTCTGTAGAAATAGCCCGGAAGTTAGCAAAGATGGAAGGGATTCTTTCAGGAATATCCAGTGGAGCAGCAGTTTGTGCAGCTTTAAAGATAGCAAGAAAAAAAGAACACAAGGGCAAAGTTATTGTGGTTATCCTTCCTGATACTGGTGAAAGATATATTTCCACCGGTCTTTTTAAGTCCTCAAGAAGTCCCGGACATACTTAATGGCTTCTTCGGTTTCCAAAAAAATTTCTCAAGATTATCTTCAAACTGGGAAAATTTTTCTCATGAAAATAAAGCTCCTGGAAAAGTAGTGAACGAAGCTCCGCCAGCTGGAATATTTTCCTCCTCAATTTACCCTGAGATATCCGGAAGCCTAACGATAAAAGTACAGGTAAAAACTGTCCCAATGTCATAACGCAGCGGAATTTTGACTTATAAATTGCATCTGCTAAAATAAAGCAGGAGGTACATCTTGCAAAAAAGAGTTCTGGGAAAGACCCGACTTAAGGTATCGGTAATAGGTTTTGGAGGGATTCCCATCCGGAAGCTTTCCATGAGAGAAGCGAGAAGTCTGGTAAAAGAGGCTCTCAATCTGGGTATAAATTTTTTTGATACTGCCCAGGGATATGGAGATAGTGAAGTCAAAATAGGAGAAGGGATAAAGGGAGAAAGAGAGCGTTGTATTCTGGCTACCAAGTCACCCTGCAGAAAAGCAGAACAGGCCCTGTTACATGTTGATAAGGCTTTAAAAAGGTTGAAGACTGACTGGATAGATCTTTATCAAATTCATCATGTAAGCAAGCCTCACGAGCTGGAACAGGTTTTAGCTCCCGGAGGTGCCCTGGAGGGATTAATAAAGGCAAAAAAGGATGGAAAAATAAGGCATATAGGTATAACAGGCCATAATCCAGACCTTTTGTGCGAAGCTCTGCAAAAATCAGAAGAACTTGAGACCGTTCAGTTCCCTTTTAACATAATAGAAGACGGAGAAAAGGAAAGAATGTTGCTGGAATTTTCAAAAAAAAGAGGAGTAGGAACCATCATTATGAAACCTTTGGCTGGGGGAGTGATTCCTGCGGCTGAGCTTTCTCTTCGCTGGATTTTACAGCAAGGAGTGGATACGGTAATTCCCGGGATGATTTTGTCCAGTGAAGTGCAGGAAAATGTTAGAGTAGGAAGGAAGGTTCGCCCTCTTTCAAGTGAGGAGCTGGCTGAGCTAAAGGCTAAGGTAGCTTCCCTGGCGGAAAATTTCTGTCGTCGCTGTATGTACTGCGTGCCCTGTCCGGAAGGAATTCCAATTTATTTGATTCAGGAACTGGGAGATAAGGTTAAAGTAGCCCCGGTAAAGGATATGTGTAAGGAGATTTATGCGAGCCTGGATAAAACCGTTGAGGATTGTACTGAATGTGGAGAATGTGAGGAAAAATGTCCTTATCAGCTTCCCGTTAGAAAAATGTTGAGAGAAAAGCACGAGCTTTTGATAAAAAGTTAAATTAAGGTAGACCCTTATTCGGGTTTATCAGTTAACAGGGAGATAAAAAATGAGTTATACAACAAGAATTTTCTGTGTGGGTTTTGATAATAAGGGGGAGGTAGTCAATGTTCCCGGTCCGGTTGATCTTTTCTGTGGGAGAACAGAAGGTCCCACAAGATATGTGGGTTTTGTGGAAATAAAAGATTTAAACCAGAAGCCAAGGATGATTGATAGTATTCAAATTGCTATTGTTAAAGGTCGAGATAGAATAACTGAAAGAAGAAAAAAATCAGTGATAGAATTTGCGAGAAAATTTATAGCCTCAAACTATCCTTATCTTTTTCGTAAGAACCTTCCAGTAAATATTTAGCAGTTAGGTATGCAGGAATTAAAATCCGGGGGTTAGGTTGGTATGAAGCAGATAACTAAAGCTGTTATCCCTGCTGCTGGATTTGGAACGCGTCTTTTGCCACTCACTAAAGCTCAGCCAAAAGAGCTTTTGCCGGTGGTGGACAAGCCTGCAATACAGTATATTGTTGAAGAGATGGTAGCATCAGGAATTAGAACAATTATTATAGTCACAACCGGTGATAAATCCGCTATAGAGGATCATTTTGATATTAACCCTCATCTTGAAGAATATTTGGAAAGGAATGGAAAAATAGAACTTCTTGCTATGATTAGAAGGATCTCGCAGATGGCTGATTTTATTTTTATCCGTCAGAAAGGACCCTATGGAAACGGAACCCCTGTTTTAAATGCTCGAGTAGCAATAGGAGATGAGCCCTTTGCCGTGATCTGGGGAGATGATATTGTGGAAGGTGCAAAACCAAGACTGAAGCAGTTAATAGAAGTTTATTATCGTTATGAGAGTCCAGTTTTAACCGCTTATCCGGTTGACGATGAGGGAACAAAAAAATACGGTATTATTGAGGGAGAGGAGATTGAACCGGGTGTTTTTCGGGTGAGAGATATAGTAGAAAAACCAGGTCCGGAAAAAACTTCTTCACGTATTGCTTCTATCGGTGGTTATATTTTGACTCCAGATATATTTCAAGCTTTAGAGAAAACCCCTCTGGGAAAAAACAACGAACTGTGGTTGGTAGATGCCATATTCAATTTGGCAAAAAGAAGACCTGTTTATGCCTGCATGATAAAAGGCGTTCACTATGATATAGGTTCCCGGATTGGATGGTTAAAAACTAATATAGAGCTTGGACTTAAAAATAAAGAAATTTCGGTTGAGCTTAGAAATTATTTGAAGGAAATTGTAAACAAGATTTAATGGTGCAACACAGAAAGAACCATGAAACATGTCTTTAATGGCAGGTTAAGAGAGGATGCTGCGAGGATTTTTTACGCAGGATTAAAAGCTGTAGATCCTGCCCTTGTGGTTAAAAAATATGCAGAAAAGGAAGATGATAGATTAAGAATAGGGGATACTGTTTACTCTCTAAGTAAATTTAAAAGAATATTGGTTGTTGGTGCAGGGAAGGCTGCCTTTCCCATGGCTAAAGCTCTGGAAGATATCTTAGGAGAAAGGATCAGCGATGGGGTGGTTGTAGTTAAATATGGATATACAGGTTCTCTTGCCAGGATAAAAATAAGAGAAGCTTCCCATCCCATTCCTGATAAAGCAGGTATTAAGGCAACTTTCGAGATAATGCATCTTCTTCAAAGTGCAACCCAAGAAGATCTTGTAATCTGTTTAATCTCGGGTGGGGGTTCTTCCCTTCTTGTTGCTCCGGTGGAGGAAATATCTCTTGAAGAGAAAAAAGAGGTCACCAGAGTGCTTCTTGAGTGCGGAGCATCAATTGAAGAAATAAATACTATAAGAAAACACCTCTCTCTTATAAAAGGTGGAAGAATGGCAAAACTGGCCTATCCTGCCCATCTTCATAGTCTTGTTCTTTCCGACGTGATCGGAGACAGGTTAGATACCATTGCTTCTGGACCTACGGTTCCCGATGAAACCACATTTAAAGATTGCTGGAAAGTAATAGAGAAATACAGAATAGAAGACCGTCTACCAGAAAAAGTTTTGACTTATCTTAAGAGAGGAGCAAAAGGGGATGTTGAAGAGACTCCTAAACCAGGAAGAGAATTCTTTAAAAAAGTGAAAAATTTGATCGTGGGAAGTAACATTTTGGCTTTAACAACTGCTCAAAAGGAAGCCCAGAGACTTGGATATAATTCTCTTATTCTTTCCTCTTCTATTCAGGGAGAGACCAGAGAAGTAGCAAAGGTTCACAGTGCTATCTGCCAGGAAATTTCCTTCTCGGGAAATCCTGTCCCTCCACCTGCCTGTATCCTATCTGGTGGGGAAACTACGGTTACCATTAAAGGAAAAGGTAAAGGCGGTAGAAATCAAGAGTTTGCCCTGGCTGCAAGTTTTGGGATAAAAGGCCTTAGGGGAGTTTTAGTGCTGAGTGCTGGAACAGATGGAACAGATGGACCTACTGATGCTGCAGGGGCTTTTGCAGATGGTTCAACGCTTAGACGAGCCAAAGAAAAAGGCATAAATGCCGAGGAACATTTAAAAAATAACGATTCTTACCATTTTTTTGAAAAGTTAGGAGACCTTTTTATTACAGGGCCAACAAACACAAATGTAATGGATATAAGGATTATGCTTGTTGTAACTAAAGAAAGGTAAAAAATTCAAGTCTGGATTTTTCCACCCGGAACTTCAGTCTGTCGCAAAATAATGTAACATCCAGGAATTAAAATAATACCCCCAACTACCTGCCAGAGGGTCATTTTTTCTCCAAGTAGCAAAAAGGAAAAAAAGGCACTCACAAAAGAGGTAAGTAACATTGCATTGTTGGTAAGGGTTGCTCCTATTTTCTTAAGCAAAAAATAGTATAGTGCACCTCCCGCACCGACCAAAAAAGAACCAGATAAAAATAAAATAAGATTGACCAGAGGAGGAGTTTGAATTATTTTATGAAGATAGGGGAGGGCAGGAAAAAAGAGAAATCCTGACGCAATAATAGTTACAAAACCCATAGCAAGTGATGGAGTTATTTTTATTTCTTTTAGCAGTTTTTTCATCTGGATGGTGTAAAGAGCCCAAAAAAAGTTAGAGATGATTATAAGAAAAGACCCAAGAGAAAAAGTTATATTTTCCTTTCCTAAGGTGATAACTGTTGCACCTGCAAAGGTGAGGGAAAATCCCGTTGCAAAACCTGCCTTTTTGATAATTTTTCTTTCCTCCGGTAGGATCATCCAGGCCACGAGCACCACAAAAGCAACTCCTAATTTGGAAAGAAAACTTGCCGTGTTAGCTTGAGAAAAGCTGATTCCATAGACAAAAATTGTCTGAAACACGGATAAAAGACAGGCAGGCAAGATAAAGTATTTGAATTTTTTGATGCAAATCTTAATTTCTCTGCGGAAAATGAAAAAGCTGAAGAAAATGAGAAAAATAGCAGCTCCCAGGTAGCGGTAAAAATTCTGGGCCTGAGGTGGAAAATAATAATCCAGATACTTAATTATAATAGGAGGAAAACTCCACACCAGAAGCAAGACTGCAAGAGCCCCGTTAACCCCCTTTTTCTGATTAAGCATAGGATTAAATTATATTTACAATCCGTACCGGGTCAAATGGTGGTTCTGGAAATTTGGGATTTGACAAAATTTTACTTTGAGGGTATAATAAAACAGAACTTTGTTCTATATTATCGAACAATGAAGTCCATCAGGAAAGCTATAAAAATACTGGAAATTCTCTCTCAAAACGAGGAGGGGGTGAGAGTAACCCAGCTAAGTAGAAGTATGAACCTTCCAAAAAGTAGTATCCATCAAATACTTTCCACTCTTAAAGAAGCAAGATTCGTAGAACAAGACTCTGAAAGCAAAAGATATCGTTTAGGACTTAGAATATTTGAGCTGGGCAATATTTTCCAATCTCAGCTTGAAATCAGAAAAATTGCTCATCCTTACCTTTATAATCTCAGTAAAAAGATAAATGAAACCGCTTATCTTGTTCTTTTGGAAGACGACACAATAGTGTATGTAGACTGTGTGGAATCAACGGCAAGGCTTCGTGCACACCCTATTTTCGGGATAAAAGTTCCCCTTCATTGTACAAGTTTGGGTAAAGCTATTATGGCTTTTTTGCCAGAGGAAAAAATTGACGAGATAATAAGTAAAGGGCTTGAGCGATTCACTAAAAACACAATTACTGACCCCGGGAAGTTAAAAGAAGAGCTTAAAAAGATAAAAAATAAAGGATACGCTATTGACAACATGGAGCATGAGGAAGGTATCAAATGTGTGGGAGCACCTATAAGAAATCACAGGGGCGAGGTTTTTGCAGCTATTAGTCTCTCAGGTCCCTCTCAAAGATTTACTCCTGAGAGGATCAGAGAGATGGCACCTCTTGTTATGCAGGCGGCCAACGAGATTTCGTTCAAGCTTGGGTACAGAGATCCCGGTGAAATTAAGGAGAGGAGGTGATTGTAGAAATTTTACATTTTGACCAAAGTTTGAGCAAAAATTTGTAAGGAGGGTTAAAAATGTTTCCTGGTAAAAAAAAGCTATTAATAGCAGGCTTATTGTTAGTTATTTGTTTTTTAAGTGGCTCAACTTTTGCCGGAGAAAAAACCTATACTCTTCGTTTTAATACGGTAGGAGCTCCCAAACAGCCAGTTACTCTTGCTATGTATAAATTTGCTGAGATAGTAGAGAAGTTAAGTGGCGGTAAAATAACAGTTAAAGTTTTTCATTCCGGTCAATTAGGAAATCAGAAAACTGGCCCCTTATCTGTTGCAAGAGGTTCTTTAGAAATGGCCGTCTGTAGTCCTTCATGGATGGCGGATCTTTTTGACTATCCAGAGGTAGGTGTGCTTGAGGCTGCTTATCTATATAGAAATTTAGATCATGCTTATATGATATTAAATGGTCCTGTGGGTAAAAAATTCTGGGATCATCTGGCCAAAAATGCAGGAATCAGGGTTTTGGATTCCTGGCTTCTTGGGACCCGTGAGCTTAATTTAACCAAAAAGACCGGTCCAGTTCGTCGTCCTGAAGATTTAAAAGGTATTAAACTTAGAATGCCCAATGTTGAGGCCTGGCTGGATGTTGGAAGGGCCCTGGGAGCAAATCCTACTCCTCTGGGATTTGGAGAAGTTTATATGGCTCTTAAAACGGGGACCATAGATGGTCAGGATAATCCTCTTCCAACTGATGAAGCAGCTAAATTTTATGAGGTTACTCACTATATTGTACTTACTGATCATATAATTGGTTTCGTTCAGCCCATAATAAATGAGAAGTTATGGCAGGATATGCCAGAAAAATACCGAATGTGGATTGAGAAAGCTATCACGGCAGCCAGATTTTATTGCGACAGTCTGGTACTCGAGCAGGAGGCAACTTTGCTTGCTAAGTTTGAAAAAGAATATGGAATGGAAATAATTATCCCCGACAAAGAAGCTTTTCGAGAACATGCAAGGAAGTTTTACAGCCAACCTAAATTTGAGAAGAAGTGGGGAAAGGGAATGTACGAGAAAATACAATCGATGTATATTGGTGAGTAAACTAAGATCCCTGAGAGAATAAGGTCTTTTTATTCTCTCAGGGCTTTGTATCGATTATTCTTGTAAATTTTGCATATATGAGAAGAATAATCAGAAAGATAATAGATTTTCTGGAGATTCACCTTCCTGTCTTTATAATTTTGGTTCTAATTTTTTCTGTAGTGATTCAAGTCTTTGCAAGATATCTTTTGAACCTTCCCTTACCTCGCGTATTCGAAATCTCTATATACAGTTTTGTGTGGGCTATTTATTTAGGGGGAGCTCTTGCCAAGCGTTATAGAATGCATATGCGTTTTAATATTATTTACAGGAAACTCCCTCGCAAGGCACAACTTATCAGTGATATAATTTTTGAAATTATTACAAGCGTAATCCTTGTAATAATTCTTGTCCCCAGTGTTCAGTACACTTTATGTAATTACAAGATAAAGTCTTCAGCTTTACGTATACCCTGGACTTATTTACTTTTGTGTTTCCCTATTTTTATTTCTCTTGTTTTAATTCACAATGTTTTTTGGATTTATGTTTACATACAGGAACTTAAAGGAAACAAGATTCCTTTAAAAGAGGAGACTCTGCCATGGGAGTGATTGTCTGGCTAATTGCTTTTGTTGCATTTTTTGCTATGGGATATCCGGTTGCTTTTGGTATGTTTATAAGCTCAACCTTTTATTTACTTATTTCTGGATTAGATCTATCCATTTTAATGGATGAGATGGTGATAAAATTTGAAAACATGTTTGTTCTTCTCGCCGTTCCACTTTTTATTTTTACTGCCAAAGTGATGAATGCGGGTAAAATAACCGATCGAGTCTTTGATTTTGCTAAAACTATAATCGGTCCTCTTAAAGGTGGACTGGGCCATGTAAATATTGTGGCAAGTATTATATTTGCCGGGATGACCGGGTCGGAAATAGCTGATGTTGCTGGTATTGGAGCCATTGAAATTAAAGCGATGAAAGATGCAGGTTATGATGGACCTTTCAGCTGCGCTGTTACCTGTGCTTCAGCCACAATAGGGCCCATTATTCCTCCCAGTATCCCTATGGTGCTTTATTCTATGCTTTCGGGTGCATCCTTAGGTTATCTTTTTTTAGGGGGATTCATTCCAGGTTTAATTCTCGGTGGAGTCCTGATGATATTAGTTTATATTCTTTCAGTTAAAAGGAACTATCCCTCTGGAGAAAAAGTAAGCTTTAGAGATTTTATAAGGAGTTTTGGTAAGTCTTTTTTTGCTTTGATGGCTCCTGTTATTCTTTTAGGGGGAATATATGGGGGTATTTTTACTGCTACCGAAGCAGCTGGTATAGTGAGTGTGTACGCATTAATACTCTGTCTTATTGTTTATCGAACGATTGGATTAAAGGCCTTATATAAAATTCTTGTAGATACAGCAGTAACCACGGGTTATGTGAGCATCCTAGTACCTGCATCTTTTATATTTGGGTATGTGGTGGCAAGAGAAGAAATTCCGGCAGTTGTTACCAGTACTTTTATAAATCTTGGATTAATGGCTAATAAATGGACGGTTCTTCTCGCTCTTAATGGTCTGTTTCTGATTCTCGGTTGCTTCATAAGTGTTTCTCCTATCTTACTGATAATTGTTCCTATTGTTTTGCCTCTGGTTGAGGCGGCTGGAATTGACCTTGTGCATTTTGGAGTAGTAGCAGTTTTTAATCTTATGATTGCTCTGGATACACCTCCTTACGGTCCTACTTTATTTATTACAAGTGCAATGAGTAAGACACCTCTTCCTGATGTGATGAAAGAAATGCTGATATTTATAGCTTTTGAAATAATAGCCCTCATGATTGTTACTTTTATACCCGAAACTGTACTCTGGCTTCCACGCTTGGCGGGATACCAGGGTTGATCACTAAAATGGAGAAAATATGTGGAAGAAAAAGAGGCCCTCAGATTACAGGGAGTGGCGGTAGTAGCAATTACTCCTTTCAGCTCCAATTTTAAGGTGGAGGAAAAAGAACTCAGGCTTCATACCCGTTTTTTAATAAAAAGTGGTATCAGTATTCTTATCTCTGGAGCTTCTGTAGGAGAGTGCTATGCACTTACAGTGGAGGAAAGGAAAAGAATAATGGATATAGTCGCGGATGAGGCTTCTCCTTTTCCATTTGTTGTTTGTGTGAATCATACCGACGAAAGAATCATCTTTGAGTTAAGTGATTATGCTTCAAAGGTGGGGGCTTACGGAATAATGATTATGCCTCCTTATTATAGAAAGCTTTCAGATAGAGAAGTTTTTAACTTTTATAGAAAAATTTCTGAGAAAATCGACACTTATATTTTTCTATATAACCATCCTTTATTTAGCAAGGTAGACATGTCTGTAGAGTTACTTTCTTCTCTTGCTGATATGAAGAATGTTATTGCGCTTAAAGAATGCACTTTTGATCTCCCTAAGTTTGAAAGAGTAATGCGGATTTTAAGCAAAAAGATTTCTGTTTTTAATGGACAGGGTGAGAGAATGGAGCCTTATGCACACCTCATGGGAGCTCATGGTTTTATTTCAGCTATTTCAAATTTTCTACCCAGGGTTTCTCTTAAACTATACGAGGCCTCCGTTAAGAGTGACTTTAAAACCGCTCAGAAAATTCATGATCTTTTAATGCCTCTTTTTGACTTTATGTGCAGTCCAAAAAGACAGATCTTAAGTGTTATTAAAGAGGCTGTAAACATAGTGGGTTTCAAAGCAGGAAAGCCCCGGCCTCCTCTTGAACCCTTAACCAGAGATGAAAAAGATATGTTAGCTAAGCTTATTAAACAAATCGATACAAAAATAGATAAAGGAGGATTATGAAATTGGTGAGCTGGGAAGGTGTGTTTGTTGCTATGGTAACGCCCATGAAAAAAGGTGGAAAAGAGCTGGATCTTGAAGCTATGCGTTCTTACTGTGATTTTATCCTTGATAAGGGAGTGCAGGGCATATTCGTTGGAGGGACAACTGGTGAAGGACCACTTTTGTCTATGGACGAAAGAAAAAAACTCGCAGAAGTTGTGGTTGATCAGGTTAAAGGAAAAACTTTAATTATTATTCAAACAGGATGTATTACCACTCTTGAAACCATTGAACTTACACTGCATGCTAAAAAGATTGGAGCGGATGCGGCAGGTGTATTGCTTCCCTATTTTTATAATTTAGATGAGGAAGCCATATTTGAACATTTTGTCAGGATAGCTGATGCTGTTCCAGAACTGCCTCTTTTTTTGTATAATATTCCCCAGTGTACCTGCAACAATTTGAGTTGTGGATTATTTGAAAGACTCCTTAATAAAATAGAAACTATTGTGGGAGTAAAAACGAGTAATCCGGATATTTTTCAAATTCAAGAATTTGTGCATATTTCTCAGGAGAGATGTTCCGTATTTCTGGGACATGATGGTTTGCTTCTTGCCGGATTATCAGCCGGAGCTAAGGGGATAGTTTCTGGGAATGCTTCCTGTTTTCCTGAACCTTTTGTAGAAATCTATCAAGCTTTCAAGCGAGGAGATCTTGAGAAGACTCGAAAAAGTCAACTATTTATCGATAAACTGAGGAATGCTCTGGGAAATGGAAGTCAAATTGCTTCCTTTAAAAGGGCTCTTGATTTCAGAGGTGTAAAGGTTGGTAGTGTCAGATCTCCTAATAGAGAGCTTTCTCAAGAAGAAGTATTGAAATTAAGAGATTCGTTAAGTAAATTGGGACTTGTATAGGATATCCTCAATTTTGACTGTTTTTTGACAAACAAAGATGGTTTGATATACTTTCCCAAAAATATTACCGTAATAATGAAAACAAAGTTTGTAAGCATCTTTTTTTTGACAGTCTTTATTATTTTTATATTACCCTTCCTCGTTTTAGCTCACCTTTTTCAGGTTGGGGAGAAGTTAACCTACAATCTCAAATTAATTGGTCTTCCTGTAGGAACTCAAATACTTCAAATTAAAGAGGTTCTACACAAAGATGAGGATCACTTGTACCTTCTTACTTCTGAAGTAACAGGGTCTGATCTTTTATCTATGGTATACCACCTTGAGGATCGAATTGAAAGTTATGTTAGAGTGAACACTTTATATCCACAACTGGTAAGGATGGATCTTAAAGAGGGTTCTTTAGAGAAAAAACTGGAGATTAAAATAGATTGGGAAAAGGAAAGAAAAGCCGTTATCTGGGATAAAAATCAAAATAAAAAATGGACACACACGCTTTCCGCTCCTCCACTTGACCTTCTTAGTTTAATTTACTGGATCAGAGCTCAAGATTTACATGTAGGACGCGATTTTGAAGTTTTGTTAGTTGATTCCACAGCTAACTTTAAGAAAATTCGATTTATAGTCTCTTCGGTGGAAAAAGTCTACACTTACCGGGGTGTTTATCCCGCCTTTGTGGTGGAAGAGACAGAAATTTCCAACGGTGTAAAGGTATGGTTTTCTCTTGATAAAGTCCATGTTCCCTTACAAATTCAGGTAACCACCCCTCTTGGATTTCTGGTAGCTATTCTTAAAGAGGTAGATTAAAAAAGTTTGAGTTTTAATCCTAAAGATAATTTATCCTCGGGAAATTCATAGTCCTGGGTGAAGAAATACTGGTTATTGTTTTCCATCTGTAGAAAAACTTCCCAATTTTTCTGTTGATAAGTGAGTTTCAGCCTTATACGCGAGGCTCTGGGCAGGGTGTCCCTGGAGGAGAAGGTAAAATACCTTTTCCCCAGGATTTCCTGCTGGGTTTCCACTATCCAGTTTCCTCCTTTTATTTTCAGGATTATATTGGCTGAATCTTTTGGTTGATGGGGAACAGCCTCATAGGATCTATTCTCACTTTTTACCGTTTTCCAGGTGTAAGAAGGTTCAAGGGTAACCGCAGGAAGAATTTGCCAGTTACACTTGATTGTCCATCCCTGTCGAGATAATTTCATTATTGATGGCTCAAGATGAGGGTAGGGAGTGTCCTCATAAACCCAGATTACATCTTTTCCCTGCTGGAAAAATCCTATAAGCGAGAGATCTAATTGAGGAAGGCTCTTATAGTGTAGGCCCAAACTGTAGTTGATAATATCTACCGCGCCAATTTCCGGATCAATCTGGGAATAAGCCTGTGAAAGGTAAGTATCAGAAAACCCGGGTAGATGAAAGTCTTTTTCTACCTCAAAGGTAATTCCAAAAAGTTCTTTCTTATCGTGCCAGTCTAACTTTATAGATCCTACCCCCTGGGCTTTTTTTTCATCTTTAATCCCTTTTACTCCCAATGCAAAATCTAAAAGTAAATTTTTACCCAGAGAAAAAGGACGAGATGAAAGAGCCTGAACAAGGATCTGATATTTGTTTCTAACCAGCAGGGCTTCTTCACCTTTTCTAAGGCTGTTCCAGTTAGCTTTCCCCTGAACAGTAACGGGAAATTTTTCTGAATAAAAAGCAAGGTTAGCTCCATAGAAAAGATCATCCCAGCTTTCTTCCACTACACCTGTATCTTCACGATTGGTTTTTTCACCCCAGATGTTCCAGTTCCAGTGATTAAATAGTCCCACCTGTCCAAAACTAAGGGAAATCTGGCTATCAATTCTCTCTCCCACTCTGTCAGCTACCGGTGGCAACTCCAGTTTATTTCTTTTTCCCTGAAGGGTAAAAAAACTCTCATTTAGGGCAGGTTCGCCAAGAGAAATTCCTCCCTGTAGAAGATCTTCCTCTCGGTTAAGGTCTACACTACCATAAGTCACCCATCGGGGAAAACTTTTTCTTTCCAGATTTAAAAGATATCTTCTTTTTTCCTTTTCCCTTCCGTAGTTTAATTCGTAGTTAAAAGTACGGTGGTCCCCTATCCCCAGAAGAAAGTGCAGATAAGGATAATCAGTTTTCTTTATTTGCTCCGGGTAATAGACCCGAGGTACAGATGGAATCTCAAGAGGAGCACTTTTGATTTTCTTTTCAGTTTGAGCTAATGCAGGAGATATTTCCAGGCTAACAGTTTTTTTCTCCAGAGCTAAAAGAGGAGCCTGAGGGAGGTATTTTCTTTTGGGTGAGACAGGATGAAAATGTGTTCCAATTTCTGGGCGAGAAGGAAGAGCTTGAATTTGGGGTAATGGAAGGCTCACTGCTGGAAACAGGACCTGTGCGGAAGTTTTGCGTGGAAAGACAGCCAGAAGAGGGGGCTCAATTACTGTTTTTGCTTCCAAAAATTTTCTTGGTAAAGGTATTTTCCCTCTAATCCAGGGAGAAATTTCAGATTCCCTTGTGTACATTTGAGTGAGAGTCAAATATGGTAAAGGATAAGCGGGAACTTCTTTTCTTACCCGGGTAATGTGAACCACTTTTTTTGAAGGCAAAGTCACAGAAGGAATAAAAGGTGTAGAGAAGATCCTTTTTCTAAAGGAAGGTATCTGCAAAGGAGGATGAATGAACTCCTTTTCAGCCCTTGCCTCAAAGGCAAACTTTAATGGTTCGGTCTTCTCCCAGGCAGGAAGAGCAATTTTACCTTCCCTTGTATACATTTGAGTGAGAGTCAGGACAGGAGGTGGATAGGGATAGACCTCTTCTCTTTCAGGCAAAATAGGGGAAATTTCTGGTCGGGAAATTGAAAGAACAGGAAATCTAACTCTGAACTTTTTTCTTGCAGGTAAAACTGGAAAATAGGGAACTTCCGGTGCTTTTTTTTCACCACGCACAGACATATAGGGTATTTTTTTCTCCCGTACAATTTCCAGGTAAGAACGATCTTTTCCTCGTATGACAATGGCTGGTAGTTTTTCCGTGCCTTCCTCTTGAGCATAACTTAGCAGAGGATAAAAAAAAAGACAAAAAGCAAAAAGGTAACAGAAGTATTTCATTTTTCTATCTCCTTTAACCTTCGCTGGGCTTCTTTAATCCACTCTTCCTTAAATTCTTTATTTTGAATGATCTTCTGGTAGGTTTTCCTGGCCTCATTCAGCTGTTCAAGAGCTTTATAACATTCAGCTACCTGAAGCTGAGCCCTGTAAGACCATTCTTTAAACTGAGGATAGAGTATAGGAATTCGAAGATATTCTACCACCGCTTTTTTAAAATCTTTCTCGTAGAACCAACAGTCTCCTAATCGATATTGAGCTTCAACGGAAAGTGCGCTTTCTTCAGCACTTTTTACCACCCAGTCATAATGATCTCGAGCTTGAGCGTATTTTTTTTGCTGAAAGAGAGAGTTGGCCAGTTTGAGATGTGCCTGTGTAATAAGTTCGCTATCAGGATACTTCTGTATAAACTGGCTAAAGGCTTCCTCAGCTTTAGACCATTCGCCTATGTTTTCCCAGCAAAGCCCGATATCATAAAGAGAATTTAAAAGAATATCTTTTTCCTTAGAAATCCTGAGAGCACTCTGGTAAGCATCAGCAGCTTCCCTGAATTTTCCCTGTTTAAATAAAGCATTCCCCAGTCGATAGTGAACTTCACCCAGAAGCGGACTTTGAGGGAATAACCGTATGAACCGGGTATAATAAGAAACAGACTGACGGTAATTTTCCAGCTTGTAACTGGAGTAACCTATCCAGTAATAGGCAAGAGGCAGGTAACTACTTTTAGGAAACTTATCTATGATTTTCTGTAAGTTCACCACTGCCTCCTTGAAGTCTCCCTTTTTTATATAGTAGTTAGCTATTTTAAATTGTGCCGCATCTGCATCAGGAAAAGCCGGGTATTCTTCAGCGACCCTTCTGAAAGATTCAAGGGATTTTTCTTCTTCTCCCAGATGCTGGTAGCATTCTCCTGTTTTAAAAAGCGCTGGTGGAACAAGATCACTATCCGGGAACCTTCTTATCATCTCCTCAAAAGCCACTCTTGCTTTTTCATATCCCCCTTCGTTGTACCAGCAATTGGCTATAAGGTAGTGAGCACCAACTGTAAGGTCTTTTCGTTGAGGAAATTTTTTGAGCACTTCCTCAAATGCTTCTCTTGCCTCTGAATACCTTTCCTGATGAAAGTAAGTCCAGCCAATGGCATATTGTGCATCTGGCGCGTTAGGATTTTCGGAAAAATTCCTGACAAATCTCAGATAATTTTCTCTTGCCTCTGAATACTTTTCAAGTTTGAAATAAGAAGCTCCCTTCTGGTAAATGGCCAGAGGTATGAGATTTGAATCCGGATATTCCTTTTCCAGCTTATCATAGGTCTGAATAGCCTGCTCAAATTCTTTAAGGTTAAAAAGACAGTTACCCATCTGAAGGAGTGCATCATCAGCCAGCTCAGAGGTGGGGTAGTTTTCAAAAATTTTGCTGAAAGCCTCCAGGGCAAGCTTGAAATTTTTCTCCCCGAGATAACACCAGCCAATCTCATATTGAGCATACATAGCCTGCCCTGAGTTCGGGTAACTGGATATAACCTTTTGAAAGTATTCTCGGGCTGTGGAGTAGCTGGCAATATTCAGGTAAGCTTCTCCCAGTTGAAAAGTTGAATCTAAAACATATTGGGAGTTAGGAAATTTCTCCAGTAGCTGTCTGAAATAACCTATAGCTTCTTTAAATTTTCTCATGTCAAAATAAGAGTAACCATTTCCATACAGGGCATCATCCATAAATTCACTTTCAGGATGATAATCGATGACACTTTGATAAGCCTGGGCAGCAAGATCAAACTTTTTTTGAAAATAATAAGCATCGCCCAATCTTACCCAGGCTTCAGCGATACTGGTGGATTCAGGATAGGTTTTTATGAATTCCTGGAAGCTTTCAGCCGCTTTCCTGTAATTTTCTTCTTTAAAATAAGTGTAGGCAATGCCAAACATAGATTCCTCTTTCCATTCACTCCCGGGATTAGCAAGTTCCTTTTTATAGGCTTCTCTTGCCTGAGAGAAATTATTGAGTTGATAAAGTGCCTCTCCCTGCCAGTAAAAAAGATTAACTTTTTTAAAGTCTTCGGCTGCATCTTTGTATTTTGCCAGTTCAAAATAGGAAAACCCTCTTTCTTTATAGATGTCACTTGTATAGGGTGAGTCAGGGTAGTCTTTTAGAAATCCGGTGAATTCTTCAATTGCTTCAAAGAATTTTTTAGTCAGGTAAAGAAGTTTTGAATGAATATAGCGAACCTCTCTATAGTGTTCAAAAAGAGGGTAGGATTTTTTCAGTTTAGAAAAAACCTCCAGAGCCTGGTTATAGCTTTTCTGTTGATAGTAAATATAACCTGTGGAATAAAGAGCATAGGGAATCAGTGAACTCTGGGGATAATTTTTGATGAGCTTCTGGTAATTAGAAAGAGCTTTTTCAAGATTGCCAAGCTGATAGTAGCACTCACCCAGTTGATACAAACTTTCATCTATCCATTCGCTTTTCGGGTAGTTACTTAGAAGAGTTTCAAAAGCTGTAGCAGCTCTCTGGTAATTTCCTATCTGCCAGAAACTCATCCCGATTCCATATTGAGCTCGATCACAGTTTTCATTTTCCGGATAGTTGTTGATAAATCTCTGAAATTGTTCAGCAGCAAGCTCAAATTTTCCTTCTTCGTATAAACCCTGAGCAAAGAGGAAATCTTTTTGAGCCTGAGTTTGTGCCAGGATGTATGTATGTCCCATAATAAATAACATAGAAAAAATTCCCATAACTACCGCGAGTTTTCTTGGTCCTCTCATTTTGTTCTCCCTGTATCTTTTTAGTACTCTTATTTTACAAAAGCAAAATTCCTTGTCAAATAAGCAATTTTATTAAGTTTTTCCCTAATTGACAGGAAAAATTTATCAAGTAGTATTATTTTAAATTTTATCAGAGAGGGAAAATCATGCCTGAGTTTGTTCATCTTCACACCCACAGCGAATACAGCTTGCTGGATGGAGCCTGTACTATTTCTCAGCTTGTCGATCAGGCTTATCGTCTAAATATGCCAGCTCTTGCTCTGACCGATCATGGTAACTTATTTGGGGCAATAGAGTTTTACCAGAAGGCATCCCATCGGGGAATAAAACCAATAATAGGTTGTGAAGTCTATCTTGCTCCTAAATCTCGTTTTAAAAAGAAAAAAAGTGGTAGGGAAGAAATAGCTTTTCATTTGACTTTACTTTGCAAAAATAAAAAGGGTTATCAGAATTTAATGGAACTTGTCAGTAGAGGCTTTACCGAAGGTTTTTACTATCACCCTCGTATTGATAAGGAACTTCTGGTAAAATTTAAAGAAGGTTTGATAGCTCTTTCAGGATGTATTAAAGGGGAAATTGCCCATCTTTTACTTCAGGGGAAGAAGGATAAAGCCTGTGAGGTTGCCCGCTGGTTTAGAGAAATATTTGGTGATGACTTTTACCTTGAGGTCCAGTCAACAGGAGTCAAAGAGCAGGAAATAGTTAATCCTCTATTTAAGGAGTTAAGTCAGGAGCTTTCTATTCCTATGGTGGCTACCAATGATGTTCACTACTTAAACCGGGAAGATGCAAGAGCTCAGGAGGTGTTGCTCTGCATTCAAACCGGCAAGACCCTTGATGATACTAATCGGCTGAAGTTTTCCTCTTCCGAGTTTTATTTCCGTACAGAAGAGGAAATGGTAAATCTTTTTCATTTTTGTCCCGAATCAGTCTGGACTTCAGGTGAGATTGCCAGAAAGTGTGAATTAACTCTGGAAAAGGATAAAGTATACCTTCCTTCCTACCACCCTCCTGAAGGTTACAGTCTGGAAGAATACCTCAGACATCTGTGTGAGGAGGGTTTAAAAAAGCGCTATTCTTCACCTTCCAGGGAGGTTATGGAGAGGTTAGAATATGAGCTTAATATCATCTCAAGTATGGGGTATGCTGGTTATTTTCTTATTGTCTGGGATTTCATTAACTACGCCAAACAAAAGGGCATTCTTATAGGTCCGGGACGAGGTTCAGTCACCGGGAGTTTGATTGCCTATCTTCTCGGGATAACCGAAATTGACCCTTTACGTTATGGTCTTATTTTTGAGAGATTTTTAAATCCAGAAAGAAAAGCATTACCTGATATAGATATCGATATTCAAGATGATCGCCGGAGCGAGATTATAGAATATGTGAAGGGAAAATACGGTAAAGAGAATGTGGCTCAGATAATTACCTTTGGAACCATGGCAGCTCGAGCGGCAGTAAGAGATGTGGGCAGAGTTCTGGGGATGCCTTACAGCTTCGTGGATAAAATAGCCAAGCTCATTCCTCCTAACCGGGAATTAAGAGTAGTTATAGAAAAAAGTGGCGAAATTAAGGAACTTATCAAAAAGGATGAAAAGGTAAAAACACTTTTTGAAATTGCTCAAAGAATAGAAGGTTTGACCAGACATGCTTCTACCCATGCTGCTGGGGTGGTAATTGCTCCTGACCGTCTTACCTTTTACACACCTCTTTACAAAACGAACAAAAACGAGATAACCACTCAGTATGAAATGCATTCTCTTGAAGCTATAGGTCTTCTAAAAATGGACTTTTTGGGGCTCAAAACCCTTAACGTGATCAAAGGAACTCTGGATCTTATCGAAAAAAGAAAAGGCAAGAAGTTGGACCTGAAAGACATTCCTCTTGATGATAAAAACACCTACGGGCTTTTTTCCCGGGGTGATACTCTCGGTGTTTTCCAGGTGGAAAGTCGAGGAATGCAAGATCTTTTAAGAAGACTTAAGCCAGAAAAATTTGAGGATATAATTGCTGCTCTTGCCCTGTATCGACCGGGTCCACTACAAAGTGGAATGGTTGACGATTTTATCAATCGGAAAAATGGTCGTAGTAAAGTAGAATATCTTCATCCCAAACTGGGACCTATTTTGAAGGAGACCTACGGTGTAATACTTTACCAGGAGCAGGTGATGCAAATTGCCAACGAGCTTGCCGGGTTTAGCCTGGGGGAGGCAGATATTCTTAGAAGAGCTATGGGTAAAAAAATACCCGAACTTATGGATGAACAGAAAGAAAAATTCATTGAGGGAGCTACAAAAAGGAAGATTGATAGAAAAATAGCTGAAAAAATATTTGAGCTTATGGCTCATTTTTCTGGATATGGCTTTAATAAGTCTCACTCAGCTGGATATGCCTTAATATCCTACCAGACAGCTTTTTTAAAGGCTAATTATCCAGTAGAATTTATGGCTGCGCTCCTTACTTCAGAGAAAGACAATACTGATAAACTTATTTTCTACATAAACGAATGTCATCGTATGGGGATTGAGATTCTTCCTCCAGATATTAACCAGTCGGAAGCAAACTTTACTGTGGTAGGAGAAAAAAGTATAAGATTTGGTTTAACAGCTATAAAGAACGTGGGAGAAAGTGCTATCTCCTGTATTATTCAGGAAAGAGAGCAAAATGGAAAGTTCCATTCTCTTTTTGATTTCTGTCAGAGAGTTGACCTTAGAGTGGTTAATAAAAAGGTTCTGGAAAGTCTCATAAAAAGTGGTGCTTTTGACTCCCTTCCGGGTAATCGTTCTCAAAAACTGGCAGTTGTTGATGAAGCGGTGGAGGAAGCTTCCCTTCTTAACCGGGAAAGGCAAAAAGGCCAGCTTTCTCTTTTTGGTGATGCTCAAAAAAAAGGGGACAACATTAAACTCCCCTCAGTAAAAGAAGTTTCCAGAAAAGTCAGGTTAAACTGGGAAAAAGATCTTCTGGGAGTCTATCTTTCAGGACATCCCCTTGATGGATACAGAAAAAGGGTGAAGTGCTACTGCACCTGTCCTGTCTCTGAACTAAAAAAACAGGGCGATGGAGCAATGGTTAAAATAGCAGGTGTCGTGAATCAGGTTAGCTCTAAAAAGGACAGGAAAGGAAAACCAATGGCTTTTGTTACTCTGGAAGATGTAGAATCTGAAGTTGAGGTGGTTATCTTCTCAAGTGTTTTTGAAGATTGTGCCTCTTACCTTAAAGAGGGAGAGATAGTTGCTCTGGAAGGAAAAATTGATGCCAGCACCGATCCACCAAAGGTTGTGGTCCAGAAACTTTTCCCTTTTTCCAGACTGGAAAATTCCAGTAACAATTTACATATAATGGTTACTTCTCAAAACTGGGATGAAGAGAAACTCCATAAAATAAAAGATGTCCTTGCCGAAAGAAAAGGTAAAAACTCTGTTTATCTTCATTTTCGTGAAGATGGGAAAGGTTTAGGAGAAGAGGTGGTTGTTAAGTCCAGGTCTTTAAATGTAGATTTTTCCGAAGAAACCATAGCCAAGATAGAAAAACTTGTGGGAGATGAGGGGTGCTGGCTGGGTGAAAGATAAACCATTAAATAAACGGTCTTCCTCTCTGTGTTTCATAATCTTTATGATGCGAAGGAGGAAAATTTGCTATAATATAGATAGGAGATTTTATTTTTAGCTTCAAAAATAAAAAATGCACAGTTTTGAAGGTGATAAGATAGAATGGATAAAAGAGTTAGAGGAGAGAAAAGAAAGGTTAGATTGCAGAATAGCTGATCTGGAACGAAGCATCACCAATATTGACTGGAAGGTTAGTGTTTTGCAGAAATTCAAGGAAAAGATAGATGAGAAAATTTTAAGGGTAAATCATCCCCAATTAATTGTAGAAAGGACAGACATGGAAATGAAACGTCTCGCCAAGCTTAAAGGAGAAAAAAGGGAGGAAAGAGCCCAGTTAATACTGGATCGAGAATTTTGTGAAACTCTGGTTACCTATCTTCGTTCCCAACCTGAATTTCTTAAATGGTGACCTTCTGGTTATAGATTATAATTTTTCCTGAGGTTTATCTTCCGAGATGTTTCAAGGTTTTTGAAAAAAATTAGAAAGGCCTTCCTGATGCCAGTTTTCTCTGCGCTTGCAACATTTTAAAATATTTTGGTATAATAAAAGTAGAAAAATAAGGTGTATTTTTCTGGAACGGACGGAGGCTTTGTCTTAACCTTACCAGTTGGTTCCCTTAAGGGTTAAGAAAGCCAACGGGAAAACCGGCCGGCCGCAGAGCTGGTCGGTTTTTTTATTGGAATCCAAAGCTATTCTCTACTCCGAAAGTTTATAGTCAAAGAGGGGGGAGAGATGACCAGGAAGGAAAGAGTAGAGAGGATGGTTGAGGTTTTTTGTAATAATTTAGCAGACCCAATGGAAAGGGTTTACTTAAAGAAAGACCTCTTTGAACCTATAGCAAGCCTCCCCGAAGTAGTTGAAACAATGCTCATTCAAGATGGTACTCACCGCCGTTTTATTCTCAAACATCTGAGTAAAGAACAGTTGATACAAATTGAAAAAAATTGCATAGAAGACCTCGTTCTCAGCAGGGCTTTACTGGATACTTACTGGATTTACGGGTGCGTGGATTCCATGCTCAAGAAAATAATACGAGAAGAAAGTCCCTTTCTTTTCCGACACCTTGATCGCTCGACCAGGTCTCGC